>OHEV01000020.1_pt1 | contig 126474 bp, 119 predicted proteins | sample 1567331 | NCBI WGS metagenome assembly OHEV01 (sample SAMEA3879561, study PRJEB24766) | human gut metagenome | biome: human-associated habitat; feature: feces | place: USA | collected 1985/1987 | reverse complement strand
CCTCAAACTCCGCTTAGGGCTTTGCCCTAAGAACCCACAAGCCCTCTAACGCCGGACCCCCGCCTGCGTTTTAGTGCTCGCTCCGCTCGGTGCTGACTTTTTACTTTGGCTTGTTCTTTATTTTGGTCGGCTATACTCACTCCTCATTCCTCATTCAGCGTGTATACTCTCCGCCCACATCTGCATATACTAAGTTAAAATGTTTCTCCCTAACAGGACAAGGAGGCTTAGTTATGGATTATCTTATGCTCGTGGATAAGTTCAACCCCATTGATGTTGGCTTTTGCAACTCCGTTGAACTCACTGAGGTGGAAGGGAAGTTAGTCGAGTCGCAGGCTGGCAGCAGGCTCAGGCTTATGCTCAAAAAGGCTGAACAGGACGGCATTTATCTCAAGATCATTTCTGCTTATCGTTCTTTTGAATATCAGCAGATGCTTTGGGAAAGGGAAGTTTCCCGTGAAATGTGGAGCGGTCTTAGCTACGAAAAGGCCGTGGAAAAGGTCGGCAGGACCCTTGCTCTCCCAGGTTCAAGTGAACACAACACCGGTCTTGCGGTGGATCTCGGCAGGGTTGGTGACAATGATGTGAGCGATGATTTCTACAAGGCTGCTGAGTCACGGTGGCTTTGTGCCAATGCTGCTGACTTCGGTTTTATTCTTCGCTATCCTCGACTCAAAGAGCAGATAACCGGTATCGACTTTGAGCCGTGGCATTATCGCTACGTTGGCACTGAGGCTGCTCGCATAATTTCGGCAGGCGGTTTGTGCCTTGAGGAGTTCTTGCACTTCTATTCGGAAAAATATATCTGAAAATCTTGTGAAAATAATTGACAGAAAGAGCATTGTGTAGTATAATTATAACAAAGCTATGGGGAGTTGCCGCCTGTTTTTGTGCGGTATTCCGAAAAGAAGGGAGTTTTGTTATGTCAAACTATTCAAGAAAAAAGTCGTTCTGGGCTTTAATGGGTGCTATGATTCTTGTTGTTGCGTCAACTGCACTTTTTGTATACAGATATTTTGAGGATAAGGAATATACCGAAAAGTGGAAAGATTATGACGAGTGCGGTATACAATAATTTTCTGAACATAAAATAAAAGGGCATCGCAAGGGGATCGTGCGATGTCCTTTACAAACAGAATACTTGTTCTGTGGTATGACTATATGATAGTCCTGAGAGTTTACACTGTTGGTACGATTTTGGAAACTTATTTTAAAGTTTGAATGTTGGATTTTGTAAACAAAACAAAATAATTATCCAAATAACGAAGTCTATAAAATTTGTGCAAAAAGTGATGATCGCTCTTGAAAAGCAGAACGTTTTGTGGTATAATAGATATAATGACCTGACGGCAGTCTTGTTCAAGGGAGGGACAGTCAAATGCAGATAAGGGAATCAGCCGAGAATTATCTCGAAACGATACTTATACTCAGCCAGCGTAAGGGCAAAGGCGAGGTAAGGAGCATAGATATAGTAAATGAGCTTGAGTTTTCAAAGCCCAGCGTTAGTGTGGCTATGAAAAATCTTCGTGAGAATGGATACATAACTGTGAACAAAGACGGTTATATCGACCTGACGGAAAAGGGTGCGGAGATAGCTGAGAGAATGTACGAGAGGCACACGCTGCTTTCAAAGTGGCTCATCACGCTGGGCGTTGATGAGAAAACAGCTGTTGAGGACGCTTGCCGTATGGAGCACGTTATAAGTGCGGAGTCTTTTGCGGCTATCAAGAAACATACGGGAATACTTTGATATTTATATTGCTGCCGTGGAATTTCTGCGGCAGTTTTTTTGCGTGAAAAAAGGAGAGCGGTTTGACCGTTCTCCTTTTTGTTTATTTGAATTTATCTTTGAGCTTATCGAAGAATGTTTTACGCTTTGCGTAGTTCTTTTCGCCCAGTGATCTTTCATAGTCACGAAGTTTTTCTTTCTGCTCTTTTGTCAGATTGCGTGGAACTTCAACGGTGACACGGACGTAATGATCGCCGTGATCGTTTCTGTTCACTTTCTTTATACCCTTGCCTCTCAGGCGGAAAACTGTGCCGGTCTGTGTTCCCTCAGGCACTGTGTATTTTACCTTGCCGTCAACAGTCGGGACTGTTATCTCGTCACCGAGGGTCGCCTGTGTGTAAGTAAGAGGTATCTCAGTCCATACGTCATAGCCGTCACGCTCGAAAATAGGGTCAGGACGGACTGTTACGTTGATATGCAGGTCGCCGTTAGGGCCGCCATTTATGCCGCAGTTGCCCTCGCCGCCCACTCTGAGCGTCTGACCGTCGTCGATACCGGCAGGGACTTCGATCTCCTTTTCAGAAACCTTTTTAACTCTGCCCTGACCGTTACAGGTGTGGCATGGGTTGTCGATTATCTTACCCTTACCGCCGCATCGGCTACAGGTCGTTGTCTGAGCGATGTTGCCGAAAGGTGTTCTCTGTGTTATCCTTACTGTACCACGTCCGCCGCAGTCCGGACAGGTCTTAGGTGAAGAGCCTGCCGCAGCACCTGTGCCGTTACAGTCGTGGCACTTTTCTGCTCTGTTTATGCGTATCTTGACTTTCTTGCCCTTGCAAGCCTCCATAAAGTCGAGAACGACGTTTGCTCTTATGTCCTCGCCACGTCTTGGAGCGTTAGGGTTAGCAGAACGTCCGCCGCCGAAACCTCCGCCGAATCCGCCGAAAATGGAATCGAAAATATCGCCCATGTCGCCAAATCCGCCGAAACCGCCGGCACCTGCTCCGCCGCCTGCACCGTAATTAGGGTCAACGCCTGCGTGACCGAACTGGTCATATCTTGCTCTTTTATCTTTATCAGAAAGTACCTCGTAAGCCTCGTTTACTTCCTTGAACTTCTCCTCGCACTCTTTGTCACCAGGGTGAAGGTCAGGGTGATACTGCTTTGCAAGCTTACGAAATGCCTTTTTCAGTTCATCGTCTGAGGCGGTTTTTGAAACGCCCAGCACTTCATAGTAATCTCTTTTTTCAGCCATATAAACGCCCATGCTCTGTAAGCTGCAAAACCGTGAAAGCCTTGGGGCATGGGCTTGCCTCCTTTTGTAAGTAGAATCCTTTCACGTTTTCAGTGCAGCCTTAATACGGCAATAGCCCCTGCTCGGAAAATCGGAGCAGAGGCAGCCGTTATAAATTATTCTGCGTCAGTGAATTCAGCGTCTATAACGTCGTCGCCGCCTTTGTTTGCAGCACCGCCGTTGCTGCCGCCGTTTGCTCCGCCCATGTTGTTAGGGTCAAAGCCAGCAGCTCCGCCTGCAGCCTGCTGTGCCTGTGCAGCCTGCTGATAAACCTTAGTTGCAACGCCCTGGAATGTTTCCTCAAGTTCCTTGTGCTTAGCCTTGATAGCCTCGATATCAGTGCCCTTGAGAGCCTCTTTAAGAGCGTCGATCTTAGCCTGACAAGCTGACTTGTCGGCAGCGTCTACCTTGTCGCCAAACTCGCCCAGTGACTTTTCAGCCTGGAAACAAAGCTGGTCAGCTGCGTTTCTTGCGTCAACGTCCTCTTTCTTCTTAGCGTCCTCAGCTGCGAATGCCTCAGCCTCCTTGACTGCCTTATCGATATCGTCCTTAGACATATTTGTTGAAGAAGTGATAGTGATGTTCTGCTCCTTGCCAGTGCCAAGGTCCTTAGCGGAAACGTGTACGATACCGTTAGCGTCGATATCGAATGTTACCTCGATCTGTGGAACGCCTCTTGGAGCCGGAGCGATGCCGTCAAGTCTGAACATACCGAGCTGTTTGTTGTCCTTAGCGAACTCACGCTCACCCTGAAGAACGTTGATATCAACAGCTGACTGGTTATCAGCGGCAGTTGAGAATATCTGTGACTTCTTTGTAGGGATAGTTGTGTTTCTCTCGATGATCTTTGTGCAGATACCGCCCATTGTTTCAAGACCAAGTGACAGTGGAGTTACATCAAGAAGGAGCAGGCCGTCCTTAACGTCGCCTGCAAGAACGCCGCCCTGATATGCAGCACCGAGAGCTACGCACTCATCTGGGTTGATGCCCTTGAATGGCTCTTTGCCAAGGAACTTCTTAACAGCCTCCTGAACGGCTGGTATTCTTGAAGAACCGCCGACCATAAGGACTTTCTGAAGGTCGTTAGCTGACAGACCCGAGTCTGAAAGTGCCTGACGAACAGGACCCATTGTTGATTCAACAAGGTCAGCTGTCATTTCGTTGAACTTAGCCTGTGTAAGTGTCATTTCAAGGTGTTTTGGACCTGTAGCGTCTGCTGTGATGAATGGCAGTGAGATAGTTGATGATGCTGTAGATGAAAGCTCTATCTTAGCCTTCTCAGCAGCCTCCTTGAGTCTCTGCATTGCCATTTTATCGCCTGAGAGGTCAACGCCCTCAGTCTTTTTGAACTCAGCGATCATCCAGTCGATGATCCTCTGGTCGAAGTCGTCGCCGCCCAGGTGGTTGTTACCGGCTGTAGCAAGAACCTCTGTAACGCCGTCGCCCATTTCGATGATAGATACATCGAATGTACCGCCGCCCAGGTCGTAAACCATGACCTTCTGATCGTCTTCCTTATCGATACCGTAAGAAAGTGCAGCGGCTGTTGGCTCGTTGATGATTCTCTTTACTGTAAGACCTGCGATCTGACCTGCGTCCTTAGTTGCCTGTCTCTGAGCGTCTGTGAAGTATGCAGGAACTGTGATAACAGCCTCTGTTACCTTTTCTCCCAGATAAGCCTCAGCGTCAGCCTTCAGTTTCTGAAGTATCATAGCTGAGATCTCCTGTGGAGTATATTCCTTGCCGCCCATGTGAGCCTTATAGTCAGAGCCCATATGTCTCTTGATAGAAATTACTGTGTTGTCATAGTTTGTAACTGCCTGTCTTTTAGCTACCTGACCGATAAGTCTGTCGCCGTTCTTTGAAACGCCTACTACAGAAGGAGTTGTTCTTGCACCCTCGCTGTTAGGGATAACGACAGCCTCGCCGCCTTCCATAACTGCTACGCAGGAGTTTGTTGTACCTAAATCTATACCGATGATTTTGCTCATAAGATCAAGTCCTTTCAAAATTTACTTAATTTATATCAAGACCTTTAGTCCCGATGTCTTTGTTATGGGTTTGCTACTATTACCATTGCGTGTCTTATGACCTTGCCGCCTATGGTATAGCCGTTTTGGAGAACCTGTGCCACGATATTCTCACCGAGGTCAGGGTCATCAACTGTGCTGACCGCTGTTGCAACGTTCGGGTCAAATTCCTTGCCCACAAGCTCCATTACCTCGACGTTGAGCTTTTTAAGTGCGTCGCTGAACTGATTGAATATCATTTCAACGCCCTGCTTATAAACTGCGTCTTGAGTTTCTGTGCCAAGTGCTCTTTCAAAGTTATCGAACACCGGCAGAAAGCCGTTTATTACATTTCCCTTTGCGGTGTCTGTAAGTTCCAGTCTTTCTTTTGCACTTCTTTTTCTGAAGTTATCATATTCAGCCATAAGTCTGAGATATTTGTCATTAGCCTCGGCAAGCTCTTTTTTCAGCTTTTTAGCCTCGCTCTCTTCGGCTTTTTCCTCTGTATTCTCAGTGGCATTCTCTGCGGTATCCGCCGCCTCTTTTACTTCTTCGCTTTCAGCAGAGGTGTTTTCCTCTTTTTCAAGCTCGGTGTCCTTTTCAGTTTCCTTACTCAATTTACGCCGCCTGCCTTTCTTTTTATTCATTGCCGTCATCTTCTTCGTGCTCAGGGGGCTTTTCTGATATCATTTCCGATATCTTTCCTGTGAAGTATTCCAAATAAGGAATGAACTTCGCATAGTCAAGCCTCATTGGACCTATAAGTCCCAACGCACCTGCCGTTTTGCCGTCTTTGGAAAACGGAGCGGTTATAATAGAAGAGTTGTGGATAACAAAGCCGTCACGCTCAGGGGAGAACATAACGTGAAGTCCCGAAAACGTTTCGTCTATAAATCCTTTCAGCTCTTTCTGATTATCGAGAAAGCTTATTATCTCATTCTGATTGAAGTCCTTACAGGTGAGAAGATTGCTTTGACCTTTGATAGTCACGCTGCTCATTTCCTTTGTCATTTTCATGATCTCGGATACCAGCGGTGAAAGGGTCATCATGTATGTTCCCATTGCCTCTGTGAGCTTTTCAAGATAAGCGTCCGAAAGACTGTCGATAGGCACGCCGTTGAGATTTTCCTTAACGAAGTTATCAAAGAACTCCAGCTGATCCTGACTGAGGTCGAATTCCAGTCGGCACACCTTATTCTTTATAGAGCCGTTGGACGTTATCATCAAAATAACGTACATTCTCTTTCCTGTAGGTATTACCTCTACCTTTGAGATAAGCGAGAACTTCGGCGTTGCGTTTGCGACCACCGCTGCACATTTTGTAAGATCCGCCAGTGCCATGGAGGCCTTATTCACAAGATCCTCTTCTGTGACATATTCCTGCGGTATCATGGAATCCAGCATTTTCTTTTCATTGGCTGTCAGCTGGTTCTGTTCCATGAGCTGGTCAACATAGAGCCTATAGCCTTTATATGTTGGTATCCTGCCTGCGGAGGTATGCGGCTGTTCAAGGTAGCCTTGCTTTTCAAGCTCAGCCATTTCGTTCCTTATGGTCGCTGAGGACGCTTTAACGTGAGCCATTATCGCTTTTGAGCCTACAGGCTCGCCTGTCACGATATATTCATTGACTACCGCTGAAAGTATTTTCAGCTTACGGTCGTCCATTTGCTCACCACCCGTTCTACTTGTTAGCACTTAATATATTTAAGTGTTAGCACTCTTTCTTCTCGAGTGCTAAGTATAGTTTATACCCTTTTGAGGATTTTGTCAAGGGGTTTAAGACTATTTTTCTCACAAATTTCAAAAATATTTGAATTCCTTTTTCGTCAAATTGCACAATACTGGTGAACAAACGTAAAAAGCGGGCAGACCGAAGTGGTCTGTCCGCCAAAAATCAATATATAGCAGTCTGAATTACTCTTCTGTATAAGCAGAAAGGTCAGGGACTGTGAGCATTCCCTCGTCAGCGTCCTCGATAGAGTCAACTGTGTAGTAAACGCCGCTCTCGGCGTCAGCACCGTCAGGAATCAGAACGATCTGCTGAAGGTCATATGTAGCACCGTCAAAGCTGTAAACTATCTGACCCTCTGCACCGGCAACTGCACTGTCGAGGTTATAATACTCGTGAACAACATTTGCTGTTGTGTCGATATAAGCGTGGTCGAAATCAAGCGTTGCACCAAAAAGTATGTCGGCTGACTTCCACTGGCTTCCGTCGTCGTCCTCGATACTGTAGGTAGTTGTGCCTTCTGACACGTTATAAAGCTTTCCGTCGCCAGGGCAAACTGTGTAGGACTTCATGCCCTGAACTGTGAGTGCCTGATAAGCCTTGCCGTCCTTTATGCAGATAGTGTACTTTGTGCCGTTGTTTGCCATCTGACCTGTAAGGTTTGCAAGGTAGCCGTCTTTGTACTTATCTTTCAGCTGCTCAAAGGCTCTGAAATCGCCGTCAACGTCATAATCTGTTGTGCCAACATTTGCGGCGGTGCTGTCAGCAGTGCTTTCCTCAGCGGCTGCGGAAGTTTCGGCAGCAGTTGTTGCGGCTGTGGTAGTAGTTGTTGTTTTCTCTGCTTTTGATGAGCTTGAAGAGCTGCTTTCAGAGCAGCCTGCCATTGCTGTACACATTGCCAAAGCTGCAATTATCGTTATCATTTTCTTGTTCATAATATTTTGCCTCCGAAAGAATGTCAAGAATTACTCGGCTGACTCTGCCTCTGACTCGAAATCGAGTTCAGCGTCATAAGGGATATCTTCAGAGCCCATATCGAAAGACTGCTCTGTCCAGCTGTCGAAATCGTCAGGGAGCTTGACCTCAACGTTCTCAGTTGTGAATGAGTTTACTGTAACGGTAGTTGTTGAACCGTCAGAGATAGTTTCTATCTTAACAAGATCCTTTGTGTCAGCATTGAAGTAATACTTGAATGTTGTTGTGAAAGAAAGATCGTCAGACTCGCTGGTATCAAGTGTTACGCCGGACTCAAGCTCGATGCCAAGATCCTGAGTATTCTCGAAAGTTTCGCAGATAAGACCGTCGTCAGTTGTTTCAGAGCTTACAAATGTATAGCTGTCGTCGATGCCGTAGCCCATCTCGCTCTTGAAGTCGTCGATAGATTCTTCCATATCCATAGTGTAATACGTTTTTGACTCGCTGTCAAGTGTATACATAACGCCGTCAATAACATAGATATCCATATCAAGGCCCATAACGTTCATTTTCATGTGCATATTGCCGCCTGCGACCTCAACTACTGCTGAAGAATCGTCGCCATAATCGCTTGATACTGTCATATCTATAGCGACGCTCTCGCCCTGTATCTTATTTGTATACTGTGCTGTGAGAGTATCGTCAATATTTGCAGCTGTGCCAGCCTCAGAACCTGTTGACTCGTCAGCAGCGGCACTTGTTTCAGCCTTTGATGAGCTGTCTGCCTTTGAAGAAGAATCACTGCTGTCTGAGCAGCCTGCCATTACTGTGCATGACATGATAAGTGATACAAGAAGTGCTGTTATCTTTTTCATTGAAATACCTCTTTCTGTTAATTGTTTATATAACCTATATTCAAGACTATATCACATTTCACAAATTCCGTCAATAGAATTTGTTGCATATTTTTTCATTTTCATACTTATTTACAAATCAGCAAGCTGCAAAAGTCTTAATTTAGGTATTTATAAGCAAGAATAAATATGCTATAATGTGAATAGTAAAGGCAAAGGAGAGGGCTATGAGATACACAAACATTCATAAGGGCACATTTATATCAAGACCTAACAGGTTCATTGCCAACGTCATGATAGACGGCAGGGAAGAGGTCTGCCATGTGAAAAACACGGGCAGATGCAGGGAACTGCTTGTGGAGGGCTGCACAGTATGGCTTGAACATTCCGACAGTGAATCGAGAAAAACGGCTTTTGACCTTGTGGCGGTGGAAAAAGGACATAGGCTCATAAACATGGACAGCCAAGCACCAAACAAGGCGGTAGTGGAGTGGCTGAGAGAGCAAAAGCCTTTCGGCGAAGGTTTCTCGGTCTATCCTGAAAGAAAATATGGCAACTCACGCTTTGATTTCTATATGGAGTCGCAGGACAGGAAAATTTTCATGGAGGTCAAGGGCTGTACGCTGGAGAAAGACGGCGTGGTGCTTTTTCCTGACGCACCAACTCTCCGTGGGGTAAAGCATATCAGGGAGCTTTCACGCTGTCTTGACGAGGGGTATGAGGCGTATATAATGATACTTGTTCAGATGAGCGATGTGAAGTATTTTACGCCAAATTATGATACTCACCCTGAGTTCGGGGAGGCTTTGGAGAAAGCCGCACAAAAGGGTGTGAAGATACTATGCTATGACTGTGACGTGACACCTGATTCCATGACGGTCGGCAAGCCGGTTGAGGTGAAACTGGGTCGGTAATATGACAGCCTGTCCTGCATATACATTATAATATTAAGATGTATATGGGAGTGACGGCATTGGATATAAAGAAAGTATGTCTGCGTTCTGCGGCGGTGATAACGGCGGCGTTCGTTATGCCGACCGGCGTGTGGCTTTATGCAAAGTCGGCAAGCAGGTTCGGCAAGGTGGCGGCTGCGGCGGCAGGCGTGGCGATGGGCGAATACAAGCCTTGTTTCGCTATGGAAAGCGAAACGGACACGGCATCAAAGCCTGTGGTATCAAACAAGCTTGAGGCGGCTGTGGTGTCAAAGCACAGCATATGGGATATCGATATGGCACCCCAGGAAAGACAGACGCCCTCAAAAAGTTCAGAAGTGCCAAGCCCTTTGCCTGCTCAGGACGTGACGGACAAGATACCATACCCTGCAAGCATGGAGGGCAATGACGGGGTAATAGAAAAATACACCTACGGCAGATATGACGGCGAGCAGTATTTTGACCTTGACGGCGGCGGTCAGGTGAGAAACTGCACTGACCTTTCAAATGATGAACTTTATGAGGAAAGCTCACAGCCTTATGATTTTGACATAGACCCTGATTCAGACGAGCCGCAGATACTTATTTATCACACCCACGCCACGGAAAGCTTTGAACCGTCGGATAAAGACCACTATGACAGCTCGTTTTCCTGCAAGACCACTGACCCTGAGATGAATATGCTGTCGGTCGGGGACAAGATATGCGAACAGCTTGACAAAGCAGGCGTTGCGTATATCCACGATACCCTTGTGCATGATTATCCAAGCTATGACGGTTCATATGATTCCAGCCGAATGGCGGTCAAGGAGATATTGGAGGAGTACCCTTCTATAAAGGTATGCCTTGACGTTCACCGTGACGGTATCGAGCGTGAGGACGGCACAAGGCTTGCACCTGTGGCGGAGATAGAGGGCAAAGAGGCGGCACAGCTTATGATAATCTCAGGCTGTGATGACGGAACAATGGGTATGCCTGATTATATGAAGAATTTTCACTTTGCCTGTGCATTGCAGTCGGCACTGGAAAGCGACTGGCAGGGACTTACACGTCCTATTCTGTTTGACTATCGTCACTATAATCAGGACTTGACCACGGGTTCGTTGCTTATCGAGGTGGGAAGTCATGGAAATTCTATTGCTCAGGCTCAGTATACAGGGGAGCTGATAGGCAAAACATTAGGGGAGATGTTCGGTGGAAGATAGGGGCAATACCGCACAAAATAAATGGCCGGAATTGTCTTAAAATGCCGAAAATACGGCTTTTGACGGCTGATTTCTTGACAAGGGCGGGGTTTTGAGTTATAATAAAAAGGACTACAAAAACGTTACAGCGTGAGAAATAGATATACGCTTTTATTTTGGAGAACTGATACTATGAAAAAACTTTACCCCATGAAAAGAATAGCCGCAGGCTGTATGGTCCTGTGTATAGCGTTCGCCGCATTTGGTTTTTCAGACGGCAGCGTCAGGGACATTGCGTCGGCGGATAATGATAGTTACAGCAGTCAACTTGAAGATCTTAAAAAGCAACAGCAGGAGCTTGATAAGCAGATAGCGGACGCTGACAAAAAGCTTGCCGATGAGCAGGACAATCTGGAGGCCATAAAGAAAAAATACAAGTCTATCCAGAAGAAGATAAAAAATTCAGAGAAATATTCCGCTGAGCTTGAAGATCAAATGGCAGAGCTTGACGGCAAGCAGCTTGACACTCAGCACAGCCTTGAATTGCAGGAAACTGCCATAGACGATGGCAAGGACGATTTTATGGAGCGTATCCGTGCCATGTATGTGGCAGGCGGTGCAAATTCATACACGAACGTGCTTATAAATTCCTCTGATTTTTATGACGTTCTTATGAGGATAGAGCTTGTGACGAGAGTTGCAAAGCATGATAATGATGAGCTTGAAGATCTGCTTGCTCAGTACAGAGAGCTTGAAAAGACCAAGGCGGAGCTTGATGAGCAGATAAAACAACTCAAGGCAAAGGCCGAGGAATATGCCAAGGAGCAGAAGTCGCTGGCGGACGAGCAGGCGGAGCTGCTTAAAATGGAGCAGGAGTCGGGCGAGCTTATCGAGAAGATAAAGAACGATAAGAGCGACCTTGAGGACAAGTCACAGCAGGTGGGCGATAAGTATTCCCAGGTGTCCTCAAAGGCGGCTACCACAACGACTACTACCACGACCACCGCAAAGACCACCAAGAAAGCCGACAGCACAAAGGCTGCGACTACCACCAAAAAGAGCGGCGAAAGCGGCGAGAAAACTACCACCACAAAGAAGTCAACGCAGAATGAAAAGCCTGATAACACCACGGCGGAGACCACCACAACCCCTCAGACAACGACCACAGCCAAGGCGACTGAACCGCCAAAGACCACAACAACAGCTGCTCCAGCACCTTTGCCTGATTCGTCAGACAGCTCAAAGATAGACACTGTTGTTTCCTATGCAAAGAGCATGGTGGGCGGAGCGTATATTTGGGGCGGCTCACAGTTCGGTGCGACAGACTGTTCGGGACTTGTGATGCTTTCATTTGCACAGGTGGGCATTAAACTTCCGCACTATGCGGCGTCGCAGGCTACATATGGCACGACCGTTTCGTATGCAAATATGAAAAAGGGTGACGTTATCTTCTTCGGTGGTGCGTCAATATCGAGTATTTACCATGTTGCTATTTACATCGGTGACGGAAAAATGGTACACGCACAAAATTCAGCCACAGGTATCGTTATTTCTAATGTTGAGTATTTTTCGAGATACAACAACATCACTATAATTAAAAGACTTATATAGTAAAAGGTGCTTGAATTTGGCGGTATATATTTTTACACCTGTCGAAAATCAACATAATACGCCCTCAAAATTCATATAAAATTACCATTTTGTGAACATTCATTTTCAAACCTATTGACAAAGCTAATTATCTGTGATATAATTAAATCAAATAAAGATTGTAGGCTTTGATAATATTTCCTGTACAACGGCAGGAGCAGTAGGGGGAAGAAAAATGGATAGTCTTAAAACGTGTTTTTTCGGCGGTTATGATAAGCTTGATACATTGAAATATATCGACACTATAACCAGCGAGATCTATATGCTGGAGTCGGCTATCGAAAAGAAAAAGAACGGCGACAATTTTGTTGTTCCCGGTGAAACGGAAAAGAGAAAGCTCAAAGGTTCGGCTCTGGGCGGCTTTGCAAAACCTGATGTGGACAGCTACATTTGTGCACTTCTTGGCAAGGCTGCTGAACTTCGTCAGAAACTTTGCAGCTGATATTAAGGTAAAAAAATTATCCGCAGTGGTCATTTATCTGACTGCTGCGGATATTTTTGTCTTAGATATAAGTAAAGGCAATAAAAAAATTAATACTCACTTCCATCGGCTGAAATGAGCATTAATTTTTATAGAATTATGAAAGGGATTCTTTGGTATTTGGTAAAACCTAAAGACGAGGAAATGTATCAGCGACTTGGGGAATCGCAGAGGGAAAGAAGATAAAAACCTGACTTTAAGTTTTACCAATTACCAAAGCATTGTTTGTCTTTTGCTGTGATTATATAATACCAGTTCTGTGTGAACCGAATATGAATTTTCGGGAGTTTTTTCGGACTTTTTTGAAAAAAATAAATGTTAATAACCAGTTCATAATTATAAGATATAATGTCATTATTGGGGATCTATTAACGAGGGAGGAAAATTTATGTTTCAGATTCTTGTTGTGGAGGACGATGCAAGCCTGAGAAGGCTCATGTCTGCCGCACTTAAACAGCACGGTTATGTGACGTTTCTTGCAAATGATGGGCTGGAGGCTCTTGACGTGCTGGAGAAAACTAATATAGATCTAATTATTTCAGATATAATGATGCCGAATATGGACGGCTATGAGCTTACAAGACAGCTGAGGAAGGCGGATTATAACCTGCCTATACTTATGGTCACGGCAAAAGAAACTTTCGAGGACAAGCAGGAGGGCTTTTCTGCCGGCACTGACGATTATATGGTAAAGCCTATCGACATAAACGAGATGATACTTCGTGTTGGGGCACTGCTCAGGCGGTCAAAAATGGCGTCTGAACATTCCCTTACTGTGGGAAACTGCGTGCTTGACTATGACGCAATGAGCGTTTCTGTTGACGGCGGTGCGGCGGAAACTATACCGCAAATGGAATTCAAGCTGCTTTTCAAGCTGTTAAGCTACCCTGACAAGATATTCACACGCCGCCAGCTCCTTGACGAGCTGTGGGGAATGGATAAGGACGTTGATGAGCGTACTGTTGACGTTCATGTAAAAAGGCTGAGGGAGCGTTACGGCAGCTGTGAATCTTTTGATATCGTGACGGTGCGTGGTCTTGGATATAAGGCTGTGAAAAAGCAGTAAAGTGCAGACTTAGGGGTGACGGGTTTGGAGAAGAAAAAGACAAAAAACAAAACAAGTCTGCAATTCAAGCTGACGCTCATGTTCTTTTTTGTAATGCTTGTTTCGGCGTCAATATCGGTGTCGGTGCTCGTTATGGTGTGCAGTCCGATAATGAAAAGCAACGCTGAGCAGCAGCTTGTGGAGCTTTCCATAGCTATGGATCAGCTTGAAGAAAAGGGTGGTTTTACTGTTGATGAGATAGTTTCCATTGTGAACAATTCTGCGTATAGTCTGACAGTGGTGGATAAGGACGACGCAAGGGTGCACGCACATCTTGCGGATATTTTGCACAAGGGATATTATGTGTCCTCAGACGGCGTTGTGCCTAATGCTACCATAATCTCTCAGGTCTATGACAAGTATGTTATCATAGACAGCTTTTCAAGCGACAGCGTTTATTGGATAGTGAACCTTGTGGTCATCGTGGCGTTCATGGTGTGTATCGTCATAGGAACGGTGATAACGGCGTTTGTAAGCCGAAGTGTCATCCAACCTATCCGAGATCTCAGTGCGGCGGCGTCGGAGATAGCAAAGGGAAACTTCAAGGTCAGGGTGCGTGAGCCTACCGACCCTGAATACAGTATACTTGCACAGAACTTTAACAAAATGGCTGAGGAACTTGCAGGCACGGAAACTTTGAGAGGTGACTTTATCTCAAACGTATCCCACGAGTTCAAAACGCCGCTTGCGTCTATACAAGGCTTTGCAAAGCTTTTGCAGTCCGACTCCATAACGGAGCAGGAGCGTGCGGAGTACACGCAGATAATCATTGATGAAACATCAAGGCTGTCAAAGCTTTCCTCAAATATACTCAAGCTCACAAAGCTTGAAAATCAGAAAACTGTGGGCAAAAAGACAAGGTTCTCCCTTGATGAGCAGATAAGAAAGATACTTTTGGTGCTTGAACCTGAGTGGTCAAAGAAAAATATCGACCTTGATATCGACCTTGAGGACATCATGTATGTGGGCAGTGAGGAGCTTATGGCTCAAATATGGCAGAACATAATAAACAACGCCATAAAGTTCACCCCTGAGGGCGGAAAGATAAGCGTAAAGCTTTTTAGGAACGAGAAGAACATATCCGCAGAGATATGGGACAACGGCCCGTCAATATCCCCTGAGATAAAGGAGAAGATATTCGATAAGTTCTATCAGGGCGACCGCTCCCGTGCAACAGAGGGCAACGGTCTTGGACTGGCACTAGTCAAAAGGATAATCGAGCTGTCTGAGGGCAGCATCGATGTGGAAAACGATATGAAAAAAGGCGGCGTTTGCTTTCGCATAAGCCTGCCGTATCTTATAGAAGATATGATGTGATATAAAACATAAAAGGAGCAGCCTTTTGACTGCTCCTTTTGTTTACTTCTTTGTTGTAACGGTCTTGACAGGCGACCATGCACCTGTGTATTTCTTGCCCTTGACAATGGTGTAGCTGCGTACTCTTACCCAGTATTTCTTCTTGCCGCTGAGCTTGGAAATGGTCTTTTTGTCGGTTTTCTTTTTCGTTACCTTGACGGTCTTAGCCTTTGAGAACTTTGAGTTTGTCGCATACTGTATCTCGTAGCCTGTTGCAGAATCTTTCTGAACATAGTCGATATAGAAAGCCTTTTTCTTTGCGGTCAGTTTCTGTATCTTCTGCTTTGCAGGTTTTATCTTGAAAGTCTTTGTGAGCTTGCCTGTGTATTTGCCCTTGCCTGTTACCGTTATGGTAGCAGTGCCGACCTTTTTGTTGTTTGAGTATTTAACAGTGTAGTCCTTGTTCTTTGTGAGCTTTGTTGAGCCGACCTTTACTGTAACAGAAGGTTTTATTTGCTTGCCTGTGAAAGCATATGTGCTGCCGCAGGTTATCTTGCCCTTTGAAAGGGACTTCTTTGTAACAGTTGTGCTGCCGCCGTTGTTAGAACCGCTGCTTGAGTTGTTTCCGCTGTTGGAAGAACTGCTGTCAGAGCTGCTGCCGCTTGAGGAGTTTCCTCCGCTTGTGCTGCTGTCTGAACTGCTGCTTGAACTGTCGTCCTTTGTAGGAGTGCCTGTGACTGTTACGTCAACGCTGACAGCTGTGGAAGTATTGCCGCCAATATACACTGTGACGGTGGCTTTTCCGCCTGATACGCCTGTGATAGTTCCGTCAGCCGCAACTGTGAGCACAGACGTATCTGATGAAGTGAATGTCAGGCATGACGGGTCAAAGTATATGTCGGCCCATGTAAAACCGGGATTTCTCATCCATACATCAAGCTTAGTGCTCTCACCCTGCTTGATGTCAGTGTTGTCGCTGACTATCAAAGAAATGTTCTCCGCAAGGTCAATTATCTCGGCGGATTCTGATACCTTGCTGCTGTATGACGATGCCTGAACCTCAGTGTCGGCAGCAGTATTACTAAAGCACTGGACCCAGTATTTAATACCGTTTACCTGAATACAGCCGATGCCAACGCTGGTGTATGATGATTTAAGTATATTTGCTTTGTGTCCACTGGAGTTCATCCAAATTGTCATGACTCTTTCTGCGTTTATCGAACCGGCTGCTATATTTTCTCCCCACATTTTCGGGTTTGCATCGGAACATATACCTCCGTTTGGCCTTACATGACTGAAATAGATAGACGTTTCAGCCGCTCTGTACATTGCAGTATCAAGCAGACCCTTGTCCATTTTCAGAGGTGAAAGACCGTTTGCAGCACGTTCCTTGTTCACAATGTCAAGGACTTTGAAAGCCTCGCCGTAAAGCTCGTCATAGTTTATTTTTACTTTGACCTGTGTGTTTTCATCAAAACTTGTCACGCCGTAAGAACTATAGGACTTCTCACCATAGACCGTGACAGGCGTTATCGCACAGGAAAGTGCGATAGTGAGCGACATCAATGCCGCAATAATTTTCTTCATTTTATATTTCTCCCTTTATAAATTTTGCAAGCGACGCCCAATTAGTCTCGCCCTCATGATAATTATACACCCATTGTGCCGCTACTGCAAGCTTATCCGCACCATTTCGGCAATTTGCATATCACCTTTGTAGTAATTATATACAAAATGCCGACAAAAAAAGACAAAGCACATAAACGGTGTGCTTTGTCTTTTGGTGTTTTTATCAGAAAAGTCCTGCAATAAAGCCCGCTGCCACGCCGAAAACGTAAAGTATACCCATAATGGCGAAGTTTTCTTTCATATTGTGCCTGTTTGTCTTGAAAAGCACAAGCAGACCCACGCCTGCACCTGTGCAAAGTCCTGCGATAAGAGAGCCAAAGCTTACAACGCCCTCAATATAAAGCTGCGTGAGCACAACGGACGCCGCACAGTTCGGTATAAATCCGATAATGCCTGCTATGAACGGCTGAACGATACTGTCAGACATAAGCAGGGTCTTTACAGTGTCCTCGCCTGCAAATTCCATTATCGCACCGAGAATGAGATTTACCACAAATATGAAGAGTATGATATGCACAGTGTGGTGCAGTGCCGAATGGATTATGCTGTGGTGTTCACAGTCGCAGTCCTCGCATATCTCCTTGAAAGGCTCTTCGTCCTGCTTTTTGCCCATAAGTTTTATAACAAGGTCAACAAGCACGCCTGCGATTATCGCAACCACTACCTTGATGAGGATAAGCTGCCACAGCTTGCCTGCAAAGGCAGGGTTCGCTATCATCATCGGTATCGCCTCATCGCTTGTGGCAAGGTAGACCGCAATAAGCGTTCCCATTGTTATGAGCCTGCCTGAGTAAAGGTTCGATGCCACAACGGAAAATCCGCACTGCGGCACTGCTCCAAGTATACTTCCTCCTATCGCACCAAAAGGTCCCATTTTTCTAAGAGCCTTTCCAAGCTTGTCAGCAGAGCGGTGCTCTATATACTCTATAAGCAGATAAACACCGAACAGAAAAGGCAGGACTTTAAGGCTGTCTATGAAAGCGTCAAGAAAAACGTCGATCAAAGTTTCAAACATTATATCTATCTCCTGTAAATTATCTATGGTTTTAAAACGGTCTTTATGTCAACTCGACTATTATACAATATTTATTCAGCCTTGTCAATCTTATGTTTATATGATAATCTGTTCATTTGTTTACCCTTTTCAGCGACAAAAAACGGACGGCCTTTACTCCGTCCGTCTGATATTTTTATGTCTATACAGAACGCTTTGTAAAGCCGTCCCACGCAGTGAGTAGGAACACCACCATGTGTGCGACAAGAACGCCCACGGCAAATGTCACGCTGTGCTGAGCAAATATTGAGTAGCCCTGTGAGATAGAGGAAAGGTCTGTGTTTGCGAACACAAGGAATCTTGCCCAATCCTGTCCTAGCTGACCCAAAAGCTGTGTGACCGTTGAGCCTACGCACATTGTGAATACGCTGACGCCGATAGCAAGTGCCGTGCTCCTTACCAGTGAGGATATCGCAAACGCCAGTGTTGACATTACCACCATTTGAACGCTTTTCAGCAGATATTGCTCTGCGGCATAAAGCAGTGTAGGCATTTCCTTTACCTCGCCGCCGCTCACATACATATATGGTACAGAGAAACCGTCAAAACCGTGCATTAGTCCTGTAATAGGTATCATCACCACGAAAAGTATTGCAAGCATTATATAGCCCACTGTGATAACGGTAAAGTATTTTGACATCAGTATCTTCCAGCGTTTCACAGGGTTTATAAGAAGAAACTTGATAGTTCCCTGTGAAAATTCAGAGGATACAATGCCGCCTGCGATAACGATAGCAAGCAGTGCGACTACCGTTACAAGGGAGGTGCTTGTGAGGAACACTGTCCAGAATGTTATCTGCTCAGGCTCGTTTGTTTCAAACAGCGTCATTTGGTTTGCTGTGTTGTCGAGCTTATCATTGTCAAGCTGATAAAGTGTAAGTTTTATATTATCCTCAAGCTGTGCTCTGCTGTTCTGACCGTCAGACTTTGCGTCGCCCATGGTCGCAATGGTGTTCTTTGCGTTTGAAACGGTCATGATAAGATCGTTTTTCTTCTCGTTTGACTTGTCAAAGGAAATATCCTTGTCGAGCCTGTATTGATATTCCCACTTTTCGCCCTCTGTGAGTATGTCATTATCCAGCCTGTATTGACAGAAACCACGCCAATCGTTGTCGTCAAGATACTTCTTTATCCCTGACATATCACCAGTGCCGTCTGCAAACACGGCTGACAGTACATCATATCTCCAATCATCGCTGTCGATATCGTTGTCGATAAGATACTGCCACATTGCGATCTCGTTAGGGTCGCCGTTAGTGTCTTTGAGCCAATCTATGGTTTCCTGATAATCACCGGTTGCGTCATAGCTTGAATAGTTATTGCTCTCCATATTGTGCTTTGCAAAAAGTGCAATGCCTGAAAGTCCAAGTGCACATATTATTATAAGCACGATCATTATTTTTGTGGATAGCTTTTTGAAAACCTTTATGTACTCGTTTTTCACAAGTCTGAAAAATCTAGCCAATCTGTACGCCCCCTTCCTTGCCGCCTGTAAGCTCGATAAATACGTCCTCAAGCTTTTTGTTCTCTCTGCGGTGAACAGTGTAAAGGGAAACGCCGCCCTCGATAAGCTCCTTGTTCACCGAGGCTATCTTTTTCTTCTCTATGTCCGCAGGGATAGAAAGGACAACTGCACCTGTTTCCTTGTCGATACGCTTGCCCTCGTCTGCGAGCATTATAAGACCCATAGCCTTTTGCGGGTCGTCAACTTCAAGTACATATTCAGCCATTGAGCTGTCAGACTGTGAGATAAGCTCCTCCATTGTGTATGAGCCTATCATTTTTCCGTTTGCGATAATGCCAACTCTGTCGCACATCATTTCCATTTCGCTCATGAGGTGTGAGGATACCACAACGCAAGTACCTTCCTTGTGAGCAAGCTCTTTGAGCACATCACGAAGTTCCTTTATACCCTGCGGGTCAAGACCGTTGGTAGGCTCGTCAAGTATGAGCAGCTTAGGTTTGTGGAGAATAGCCTGTGCAACGCCAAGTCGCTGACGCATACCGAGAGAGTATTTCGACACTTTGTCATCAATGCGGTTTGAAAGCCTTACAAGCTCCACCACCTCTTTGATACGCTCTTCCGTTACGCCCTCTCTCATTCTCGCATACTGACGGAGATTTTCCATGCCCGAAAGATACTTGTACATTTCAGGGTTCTCAACAATGCCGCCCACGTTCGCCATTGCTCCCTCAAAGTCTTTTCTTATATCCTTTCCGTCAATGGATATCTCACCCTCGTCAAGCTGCAAAAGTCCCACCGCTATCTTTATAGTCGTGGTCTTTCCTGCACCGTTAGGACCGAGAAAGCCGTAGACCTCGCCGCCGTAACATTCCATGTCGATACTGTGAAGTATCTGCTTTTTGCCAAGGGTCTTGTTAAGCCCCTTTATCTTCAGAATAGTATCACTCAACGCTGTCTGCCTCCTCGCTGTCGGTATTTTCTGCACTGCCTGAGCTGTCTGCACTGTCTGCCAAACTGCTGTCTGAAATTACCTCAGACTCAGCCTTGCTTTCATCAGCCACGCTGTCACTGTTGTTATCATCAAAGCTGTAATCCTCGCCATATCCGTAGTCGTTGGACGTTGCTATCTTCCAGCCGTCAGAGGTACGCAAAAGATAAAATTCAGCATATTCATAACTGAAAATCGCCTTGTATGAAGAGGTGCTAGGCTCATAGTTGTCGGAATTTGTGTAGTTGCCGCTTGTCATGGTGTTTATGCCGCTTGTGGCGAAGAAATTAGGGTCGCCCTTTGAAACGTCATAGCACACATTGTATATCATAGTGACCTTTGCTCCGTCGGCTCCACTCTTGTTTATGGACATCTCCTTTATGTCATATTCCGCCGAGGTTATGTTTCCCTGCTGAGTGAGTGTGTCGGTGTGGTTTATCTGCTCCAGCAGTTCCGACTTTGTCGAGCCGTTCTCGTTGTCATTTGCGGCGTAGTCGGTGTAATGCTCGTTCACAAAGTCTGTCCACTGACTTTTCAGCACGTCATTGCCGCCCACGTTAGCTGTTGTCATGTCTGCGATATAGTCCCTCATGGTCTGCTCTATCTCAGGCTTGGAAGTCTTGAACTGGTTGTTTTCATACACTGTGTAGCACACAACGCCCAGTGCAAGAACTCCGCCCAGCACCAGACCTCGGTTTATATTTCTTAGTTTCACAGTTTCTCCTCCTTATGTTCTTTCTTTTTCACGGTTTTCCCGTCAACGCATATAAGTTTATCATATCCCTTTTCCACTGTCAACCGCTTTAAGAAACGTTTAAGATTTTCATAAGACAACCATACAGACCTTAAGATACAACCAAATAAAATACGACTTTTTGTTTCAATATTTGTAGGTGCGAACAGTGTTCGCACGCCTTATTAGCGGCTCTGCAAAAACAAGCAGGCGGCGAAACACGCACGATAACGTCATTTCGCCGCCCATATTGAATGAGGAAATTTATTATCTTTGTTAAGGTGATACTCAGCTGAATAGCTTTTGATCACAAGAATTTTTTCAGATCGCTTTCCGCCTTTTTACGGTCTTTAAGACTTATGCTCCTTACCGCCTTTCTCAGCGGCAGTATCCTAGACGGAACTACCGACAGCATATCAACGTCAAGTTCCAAAAAGACCTCCGTGAGAGTAGGGTCGCCTGCAAGCTCGCCGCATATGCCAACTTTTATGCCGTTTGCATGGGCATTGTCGCAAACCATTTTTATCATTCTAAGCAGTGCCCTGTGATTTTTCGGTGATACCCTGTCATAACATGGGTTCTGCCTGTCAAGTGCAAAGGTGAACTGCTCAAGGTCGTTAGTGCCGATGTTGAAAAAATCCACCTCTTTGGCTATGATATCGCTCGTCATCACCGCAGCAGGCGTTTCTATCATCGCACCAAGCTTAACGCTGTCTGAAAATTTTTTGCCCTCTTTTATAAGCTCCGCCTTGACCTGAACGATAAGCTCCTTTATTTTGAGTATCTCGCTCACGTCTATGACCATAGGCAGAAGTATGGAAAGCTGTCCGTAGGCTGAGGCTCTGTATAGTGCCCTAAGCTGTGTTTTGAACACATTTTCCTGTTCAAGGCAAAACCTTATTCCACGGCAGCCCATTGAAGGGTTACGCTCGGCACTTATCCCCATATAGTCAGGTCTTTTGTCTGCACCGATATCGTAAGTGCCTATTATGACTTCTTTGCCCTTCATTACCTCAAGAGCCTTGCGGTATGTGTAAAACTGAAACTCCTCGTCAGGGAATGCAGGTCTGTCAAAACACATGAACTCCGTCCTGAAAAGACCTATTCCCCCTGCATCGTTTTTCACCGCCGCCTCAAGTTCCCCTGAGTTGAGGATATTCGCATATATTTTTATCTCATGACCGTCACGGGTGATGTTCTTTCTGCCTTTGAGCCTTGTGAGCAGTTCTTTTTTGCGACCCTCCACAGCCTCTTTGTATTCAAGCTGCCTGAGAGTATGTTCGTCAGGCTCTATGTAAAGCGTTCCGCTGTAGCCGTCAAGGACAGCCTCCTTGCCCTCCAGTTCGTCAGAAAGCTCCGTGCCCACATTCACAATGGCAGGTATGCCGAGATTTTTCGCCAGTATCGCAGTGTGTGAGTTCACCGAACCTGACCGTGTGCAAAATCCCTTTATCTTCTTTTTATCCATGAGCAGAGCCTCAGATGGCATAAGATCTCCCGTGCAGATTATGGCGTTCTCTTTCAGCTCAGGGAGCTTGTCGGCACAGTTAAGAATGTGTCGCAGCAGCCTGTTTGAAACGTCCTTTACGTCCGCCGCCCTGCTTTGCATATATTCGCTGTCCATTTGAGCGAGCATTTCCGCAAAACTCCTTGCGGTGCTTGCCACAGCGTAGTCGGCGTTGTAGTGCTCGTCAAGTATCATTGTGCGAATGCTGCCGTCATATTGCTCGTCGGTAATAAGCATCTGATGTATCACGAATATCTGAGCGTCGCTTTCGCCAACGCTTACCCGTGCACGCTCATAAAGTCCGCCAAGTTCCACAAGGGCGGCGTTTTTCGCCTTGACATATTTTTTGTATTCAAGTTCTGGGTCTGACACCTTTATCTTGTTGATGATAAATTCGTCACGTTGATAAAAGGTCAGTTTTCCTCTTGCAATGCTGCCGAATACTGATCGTCCCTTTATCGTCATCATGAGCACTCACCCCCAAAACATACCTATCTGATATAATTATATCACCATTTGATTAACGATAAAAGCGAATCGGCGTCTGTTTACGAATTGTTAATAATATTCGTGAATTTGGCAAACGCACCTATTAAGATTTCAGCAAATTTAACAAATCAGAAACATTTTACTGTCTTATGTTAAATAAAGAATAGTACAATCCCTGAAAAACATATGATTAAAAAGCAACTAAAAAGGGGAGGGGAAGATATGTTTTCAGCACTGCTTGAACTGCTCACAGGGAATTTTCTGTTTTTTGCATTGCACTTTGACAACCGCAGCGTGTTCCCAAAGCCGTTGTCTGCGAAAGAGGAGCGTGAGTGTTTTGAAAAAATGGCACAAGGCGACAAGGCGGCAAAGGATAAGCTTATCGAGCACAATCTGCGGCTTGTGGCACACATTATAAAGAAGTATTACTCAAACTCAGCCGATCAGGAGGACCTTATCTCTATCGGCACTATCGGTCTGATAAAAGCCGTTTCCACATTCGACCACGAAAAAGGCTGCCGCTTTGCGACTTATGGGAGCAGGTGCGTTGAGAACGAGATCCTCATGCATTTCCGTTCGCAGAAAAAGTCTGCTAACGATATCCACTTTGACGAGCCGGTGGATTCAGATAAGGACGGAAACCAGCTTTGCCTTATAGATATAATCGCAGACGGTGAGGACGTCGCAGATAAAATAGAGCTTTCCATTCGCTGTGAACAGCTCTATCGCTTTATCGAAAGTTCCCTCGATGAGCGTGAAAGACAGATAGTCACACTTCGCTATGGGCTATTCGGTCAGCCGCAGCTGCCTCAGCGTGAGGTGGCAAAACGCCTTGGTATCTCACGTTCCTATGTTTCAAGAATAGAGAAAAAAGCCCTCAGACTGCTTAAAGACCGCTTTGATGAACAGTGATGAGCGTTGACGCAGTAGGGGCGAACAGCGTTCGCTCGCTGATTATTATATCATGTCGTGGCATTGTTTTAGCACTCACAAAATCAATATGCTAGCACTCATATGGTGAGAGCGCTAAATTTCAGCTAATGTTCACATTATTTTCACACAATGAACATATAGCAGGGGTATCATAAAGACAATGAAGAAAGGAAATGATACCAATGGAAGAGCAGAATAAATGATAAAAGCTTACAAGATAAATTAAGATATAACACATCAAGGAGGAATTTATATGTTTGGACTTACACCATTTGAAAGAAAGAGCTACGACCTGTTTAATGCATTCCATGATTTTGAGAATGACTTTTTCGGCGGCAATACCCTCCAGAGTTTCAAGACAGATATCAAGGACGAGGGCGATAAATATGTAATGGAGGCTGAGCTCCCTGGCTTTGACAAGGAGGATATCAAGCTTGATATCGCAGGCAATAACCTTGTCCTCACCGCTGAGCATAAGGCTGAAAATGAGGATAAGAACGATAAGTATATCCGCCGTGAGAGGACATACGGTTCTTATCAGAGAAGTTTCGACCTGACCGGTATCGATACCGATAAGATCGACGCCGAGTATAAAAACGGTATCCTGACCCTTGACCTGCCGAAAATGCAGGAGGTAAAGCCTGAGACCAAAAGGCTTGAGATAAAGTGATCTATGTAAAGCCGAGACTTTGAATGAGGCGATACCAGTGGGTAAGATAATTTGCAATAGGTTTTGCTAACATAAAAAATCCGTGGGAACCAAATGTTCCCACGGATTTTTTTATGCCTTTTTTTCACGGCTCTTGAGCCATATTTTTCTTATGAGCAGTGCAAATAAAATTCCCACGACAGCTCCGCTTGTGTCAATGAGAACATCACGCACCTGTCCCGAACGCCCCGGTACAAAAAGCTGGTGTATCTCATCGCTCGCCGCATAAACGCAGGAGAACAACGCCGCAAAAAGACTTCTGTAGCCAAGCCTTTTGACCTTCCAAAGATTTATAAAAGCAAGTATTCCCAGCAGTGCGTATTCGCTGAAATGTGCAAGCTTTCTTATGACGAATGTCGCAGTGTCCTTGTATTCTAACTGAGCCTCATGGTCAAGACTGTCATACATAGGGTTCACAAATTCCACCACTGCGTTGAAAACTGCGTTCGACTGCCTGCTTGACTTGTCGCTGTCATTTGCCGAAAACATAAATATCACTACACACCACAGCACAAGTGCCAACGCTTTGAGTATCATTTTAAGCCTGTTTTTTGAAGTTGTTTTCAATGTAGCTTTTCAGCTCCTCTTTTTTGTTTTCCACCTTTTCGTCTATCACACCGTTAAGTGCAAGCTCCAAAGCAATGCCAATGTCCTTGCCCTTGAAACCCATTTGTATGATATCCTTGCCGTCTATGTCAAGGTCGCAAATGTGAACACATTCGTTGTCCTCTTTTATCTCCATTGCAAACTGTGCAATGCGGTCAAGTTCCAAAAGCTTTTCCTGCCGCTTGTAGTCTGATTGTGCATAGGTGTCCGCACGGCGTACCTCAAGATAGTCCATGATAAAATCATAATCATGCAGTGCCATGAACCTCCGCACCGACTTTTTCGTTGCGGCTATCCTGTTGTCATGCTCCCATATAAGCTCATAAATATATTTCGCCGACGCATTGTCTATCCTGAGCCTTTTTAGTATCTCCTCCGCCATGTAAGCCCCCTCGAACTGGTGCTTTTTAAAGTGAGAGATACCGTTTTCATCTACCGTGTGCATTCTCGGCTTGCCGATATCGTGCAAAAGCATGGTCAGCCTCATTAGCCATTGCGGTCTGACATTTTCAACGCTCAAACAAATGTGACCATATACATCAAGAAAATGGTGAGGATTGTTTTGCTTGAAATCAAAGCTCTCCCTAAGCTCAGGTATGAACACCCCGATGACCTCACGATAGTCAAGCAAGATACGCCTTACATCTTTTCCGCACAGCAGCCTTTTAAGCTCCGCCGTAATGCGTTCGGCGGAAATGCTTTTGAGCAGTTCACGCTGTGCAAGGATAGCCTTCGCCGTCTTTTCTTCGATAGCAAAGCCAAGGCATGATGAGAACCTCAGCCCCCTTAGTATCCTCAGAGCGTCCTCGTCAAAACGCTTTTCAGGTTCGCCGACGCACCTTATAATGCCTTTTGAAAGGTCGCTTTGACCGCCGTAAAGGTCGATAAGTCCGTCATTTGGCGAATATGCCATGGCATTCACCGTGAAATCACGGCGTTTTAGATCCTCCTCAAGCGAGCTTTCAAAAGTCACCTGAGCAGGCTTTCTGTGACCGATATATTCTCCGTCACTGCGATAACAGGTTATCTCCACAGGCTCACCCTCTATCAAAACAGTGAGCGTGCCGTGCTTTAACCCCGTTTCAATGGTGCGGAAATTTGCGAAAACTTCAAGCATTTTGTCAGGAGTGCAGTTTGTGCAGACATCGTAATCATGAGGCGTTTTACCAAGCAGACTGTCCCTTACACAGCCGCCTACGATATATCCCTCATATCCCATATCATGCAGCCTGTCAAGTGCCGTTCTGACAAACTGCGGAATAAAAATATCCAATTTACCGCCTCCTTTTTATGAATTGTGAGAGCAGTTCAGGTCATAATAATCACATGAATATCTCTCAGTTTATTGAACCAAAAACCTCACGCAGAGCACTTCTTGTGCTGACAGGCGTGCTGGGCGGACTTATGCAGTCTACCCTGAACTTACCGTGGCTGGCATTTTTCGTGTTTGCACCAATGGTGCACTGTCTGTCAGCCTGTCATGAGAAAAAGGCTTTCAGACTGGATTTTCTGTGTTTTTTTGCACCCTATTATCTTATCCAGCTGACTTTTATGCTCACCATATGGAAAATATGTCCTCTTCCGCCCTTTGCGGCAATACCATTGGCGGTTTTGGCGTGGCTAGGGATTGCCCTGTGGGAGTGCATCTTGATGTATCTCCCTCTGAGCCTTTTTCTGCCCATACGTTCCCGCCTTAAACACCGCCTGTCTGAAATAGTGCTCTTCTGCCTGCTTTGCACCGCAGGGGAGTGGTTTCAGGAGAAAACGCCGTTTCTGGCATTCCCATGGTCTGCGGCATGGCTCACCGTAACAAGTTCGCCGCTGCTTTTGCAGTCTGCAAATCTTATAAGCTGCCGCCTGATAAGCTTTATAATTCTTCTTCTAAACGGTCTGCACGGCGAGATATACACAGGCAAAAAACGCTTTGCCTATACCGCCTTTGCGTTGCTTTTGCAGGGTGCAAACCTTAGCTATGGACTTTATTCCGTGAACCTCGATAAAAAGCTTGATGATATCTACCCTCAAATAGATGTTATCTGTGCTCAGGACAGCTTGGAGGGCAGGGACAAATCCCGCCGCAGAGCCTTAGATTCAGCACGTTCCTACCTTTCTATAATGGAAAACTGCTGGCGTTGGGGCACTGACCTTGTGCTGCTCCCTGAAACCGCCGTGCCAAAAGATTATGACGAGCAGCTTGACGAGTTCACCCTCATCTCAGATTTTGCCGCACAAAAAGGCTGCACCGTCGTGACAGGCTCGTTCTATCTTGAAAACGGCTGCGACTATAACGCACTTTTCGCCTTTGACGAAAGCGGAAAAGCCGCCACGCCATATCTAAAACAAGTCCTTGTGCCATTCGGCGAAAAAACGCCTTTCGCAGGACTTTTCCACCTTGACACCATGAGCGAGTGCACCGATAAACGCTATACAAAGCCCCTCACTTCCGACGGCATGACCTTAGGTTCAGTCATTTGTATCGAGTCCATTTTTCCGAGCCTTGTAAGCTCACAGAAAGAACAGGGAGCACAGCTCATATGCGTTTCCACCAACGATTCGTGGTTCGGCAAAAGCTCCGCCCGTGAACAGCATTACCGCCACTGCATAATGCGAGCCGTTGAGAACAGAAGATATGTCCTCCGTGCAGGAAACTGCGGAATATCGGCGATAATATCCCCGACAGGCGAGCAGCAGTCCGTAAAATCGGACAAATCAAAAGGTGCGGTGTGGGGAAAAGTTACCCTTATCGGCAGGTAGCAAATCTGCCACAGTATGCAAGTTTAGCTGACAGGGCAATCAGCAATACAACGGGCGAACAGTGTTCGCCCGTATTTTTTTCACACACTACATGACCCATATCAAGTTCGTGCTTTTACCACTCAATCTCAAAAAGCCTTGCCATATAAGGTCTGTCAAACTTAACAGAAACACAGCCCGTGGCTTTTGAAAACTCGACCGGAGTCTCACTGAAGTCAGGATAAATGCACTTGACCCTTGCGTCAACGCCCTTTAGGAAGTCGATAGGCAGAACGCAGGTGTCGCTCTTGCCCTCTCTCCTCCACACGGCAAGATAAGCCTTGCTGCCGTTTCTAAGACCGAGAGATACCCAATCGTCCGAAAATTTGGACAGCCCCAAACTCCAGAACGGTACAGCCTCCTTGATGTCAGCCCTTATCTTCTTGTAAACGCTGATAGCCTCTTTAACAAGTGCCTTGCGTTCAGGGTCGATGTTGCCAAGATGACCGCTCTGATGTATTCTCAAAAGCATTGCGTTTATCATGTTGAAAACAACTTCCTCCCTGTCACCTGAGGTGATAGGATAAGCCCATATCGCCGACTGCTCAGGGCAAAGTGCAGTAGGGGAGTTCGCCGCAATGGTGCAGTATTTTTTGTAATCGTCCTGATCTGAGGTGGACTGAATGGAGTATCTTGACAGCATCGCATAATCCATTCTAAGTCCGCCGCTTGAGCAGTTTTCAATAATAAGGTCAGGGTGACGAGCAAAAACGCCGTCAAGCCATTCAAGGTAAGCCTTTTCATGACCCCACAGACCCTCTCCGATGCTGTCGCAGTTCTGCTCAGTGCCTATGCCAGGCTCTATGTTGTAATCCATTTTTATGTAGCCAATGCCGTATTCCGAAACAAGTCTGTCTATTACCTCGTCAGCGTGAGCACGGACTTTCGGGTTTCTGAAATCAAGCTGATAACGGCTGCGGTCATAGACCCTCTTGCCGTGGCGTGTGAAAAACCAGCTGTCATCGCATACCGTGTCCACAAGCGGACATTTTATTCCCATGACCTCTATTTCAAGCCAAAGCCCAGGTATCATGCCCTTCTTGCGGATATAGTCTGCAACTTCCTTTACGCCGTTCGGAAAACGCTTTCTGCTCTCTTTCCATTCGCCGACCTCGTCCCACCAAAAGCCGTCAGCATACCAGCCTGCGTCAATGCAGAAATATTCACAGCCTGCCTCTGCCGCAGCGTCCACAAGCGGAAACTCTTTCTCAGCCGTAGGGTCGCCCCACAGACAGTTCATGTAGTCGTTGAATATTACCGCAAGCCTCTGATTGTCCTTGTTGCGGCGGCGTATCTTTCTGCGGTATTTCGTCAGCTCGCCCATAGCCTTATCAAAGCTGCCGGCCACAGAACCTACCGCACATTTCACGCTTTCTATGCTCTCGTTAGGTGCAAGATCTTTGTACCAGTGCGACTCTATCTCAGACGGACCTGAAAGCTGCAAATAGAAATGGCCGCCCACGTCCGAAAGCTCCCAGTGCCAAGAACCGTTTTGCTCTATCTGCCAAAACAGTACCGAGCCAGCCTCAGTGTTTTCCAAAACGCCCATTGGTATGTATTCCTTTGCCGACCAGTTTCCAACATTTGTGCAGGCAAAGACCTTTGATGAACGCTGCTCCGTAGGCTTTGCAGAGGACGCAAGCCCCACCTGCTCAAGAGTGTAGTCCTGCCACTGCAATTCACGCTGCCATGAGTTGTGGCATACCCATATCTTCATCTTGTCCTCAGGCTTTTTAAGCCCCTCTTTTTCCACACCTGTCAATGCAAACGAGGACATATATTCAATGGTCTGCACTTCGTTGCCCTTGTTGGTGAGGGTCGTCCAGCAGCGTACAACAGACGTGCCGGTGTAAAACTGATAGTGGGACACAGCCTCAAGACCTGTGCCCTCATCAAAGGTCACAAGTTCAAGTTTTCTGCCAAGATCATTGTTCACATCACGGAAATCCTTGAACTTCATTCTCCAGCCCGGAGCGGTCACAATATATTTGTTGCCGTGACGCTCGTCAGGACGGTCGATACCGCTCGCCTGTATCTCTACAGGTCTGAAAGTTTTCAGCCCCATGTATGAGGCAGTTTTCGCCTCATCAAATGGCAGGGCAGAGAAGTGCAAAAGCTTTGCCTCGTTGTCGTCTGTTATCTCAAATACTATGTTAATGCCGTTTTCATATATCTCAATACGTTTCATATGGCGTATTTCCTTTCGTGATCTATCTGTACATATTATCGTACAATTATATCATCGCCGCAAGCTCGTCCAGTATCCTGTGAGCAGCGTCCTCTTTCGTCATCATAGGCAGCTCCACAGCACCGCCCTCAGTGATAAGCGTGATAACGTTAGTGTCCGTCTTGAATCCTGCACCTGCGGTCTTTAATGAGTTTGCACATATCATGTCGCAGTTTTTGTTGGTGAGCTTTTTTTCAGAGTTTTTGATAACGTCCTGAGTTTCCATAGAAAAACCGCATATGACCTGACCGTCCCTCTTGTGCTGACCAAGATATCCGAGAATATCCTGCGTGCGTTTAAGCTCTATCTTCATGTCATCGTCAGACTTCTTTATCTTGTTGTCGGCAACCTCAACAGGCGTGTAGTCAGCCACCGCCGCAGCCTTTACAATGATATCCTGCTCAGCCGCACGGATCGTGACAGCCTCAAACATATCCGCCGCCGACTTCACGTCCACAACGTCCACGAACATAGGCGGCCGTACCTCCATGTGACCTGCCACCAAAGTCACCTCCGCACCCCTCAGCATAGCAGCCTTAGCAAGTGCACAGCCCATTTTTCCGCTTGAGTGATTAGTGATGTACCTCACAGGGTCGATAGCCTCCATGGTCGCACCAGCAGTCACAAGAACCTTTTTGCCGGCAAGATCTTTTTCGCAGGCAAGCTCACGAAGAATGTATTCAAAAAGCACCTCAGGCTCAGGCATTCTGCCGTCACCGTCATCACCATTTGCCAGCATACCTCTGTCGGGAGTGATGATCTCATAGCCGAAACGTTTCAGCTTTTCCAGATTGTCCTGAACGATAGGATTGTGATACATATTGTGGTTCATGGCAGGGGATATCATCTTCTTGCAAGGGCAAGCCATGACCGTGGTGGTGAGCATATCGTCAGCAATGCCGTAAGCTATCTTGCCGATAACGTTAGCCGAGGCAGGAGCTATCATAACAAGATCAGCCTGCTTAGCAAGAGCAACGTGCTCAACACTGTATTGAAAATTTCTGTCAAAAGTATCTATAAGGCACTTGTTGCCTGTAAGGGATTCAAAAGTGATAGGGTTGATGAATTGGGTGGCGTTCTGCGTCATTAGAACTTGAACGTTGCAGCCTTGTTTTTTGAGTAACCTAACTAAAGTAGGGGCTTTGAAAGCAGCGATACTGCCGCTGACACCGAGAACAACGGTTTTACCTGAAAGAAACATAGAGAATAGCCTCCTGTCTGGAATTATATATAAATATAGTATAACACAAAATTTGAGAAAAAGCAACACAGGGGAATGAGGAATGAGGAATGGGCATAGCTGACCAAAGTAAAGAACAAGCACCAAGCAAAAGCCACCACCGAGCGTAGCGATTTTGCGGCATGACAAACTTCCCCGAATAATCTGTAGGTGCGAACGGCGTTCGCCCGTGCTCAGGATTTGTACAAATTCAGAATTGTAGGGGACGGTGGAAGAATTTTTTTGCTGCCGAACCTTGTTTTTGCCGTGGCTTGTTTCTTCGACGGGCGAACAGTGTTCGCCCCCACCGTGCATTGTGCGGTATCAAGTCCTGTGTGAAAATTTATAGATCATGCCACGAAAAAAAAGGCAGCCCCATTCAGGACTGCCTTAAAAAGTGCACCGTTTCAAAAAAGTTATTCCTCTGTCTTTTCTGCGATCTCAGTGGCCTGCTGAGTCTTGAGAAGATCCCTGATCTCTGTGAGCAATGCTACGTCAGCAGGTACTTCTGCCGGCTTTTCAGGCTCTTCATGTTTGCCAAGGGACGCAAGCTTGTTTATGACCTTCATTATTATAAATATAACAAACGCCATAATGATGAAGTTGATAACTGCTGTCAGAAATGCTCCGTAGTTTATGTACTGATTTCCTAACAAATGTATCTTGCCCTCTACGTCAGCACCACCAATACAGCCAATGATAGGATTGATGAAGTTCTCAGTGAAAGATGTTACGATACTCTGAAACGCAGCACCTATGATAACGCCGACTGCCAAGTCCATAACGTTTCCTTTAAGTGCAAACGCCTTGAACTCATTGATAAACTTCTTGATAAATCCTTTTTTCTTCTCTTCCATAACGGTTACAACCTTTCATTTTTTATTCGGATATCTGTCCTAAAAGACATTTTAACACATTTTTTTACCCTTTTCAATAGCCTTTTTCGACAGAAAATCACGTTTTTACGCTCTTTTATTTATAAGTGTTAATGCTTTGTAAGTAGTTTGTAAACAAACGTTGAAAGGTATTGCAATTTCTAAAAAGCTGTGCTATAATGATTAAGCTGTTTGAGTGAGGGACACGATGATGGGATATAGCCAAGAGGTAAGGCAGCGGACTTTGACTCCGTCATTCCGATGGTTCGAATCCATCTATCCCAACCAAATATCAGCTTAATCGAACAAATATTGGGGTGTCGCCAAGTGGTAAGGCAACGGACTCTGACTCCGTCATTCCGAAGGTTCGAATCCTTCCACCCCAGCCACAAGTTACCGCAGAAGTTTTTCTTCTGCGGTTTTTGTTTTGCCTAAAATCACTGCACCGCCTGCTGGTATATTGATTTTGTAACGCTTTTCTGATATAATTGTAGCAAATATGACAGGAGTGAGAATATGATAAGTGACGAACTTTTATATAAAATAGTGTATTGTATCGCATATGCCTTCAACGGCTTTATTGTGTATACTTTTATGTCAACATTTTTTGATAAGCAGACCTTGAGAGTAAGAAAATGGGTCAGCTACCTGTGCTACGTCAGCTATGTGCTGGTGACAAGCTTTGGATATCTCATATTCAATATCGCTATCATCAACCTTATGACCAACGTCTTGGGCCTTGCGGCTCTAACTTTTATGTACTCCGCAACCCTGCAAAAACGTTTCTTAGCCGCACTTTATACCTACATCTTCCTCTTCACCTCAGAGATAGCAGTCTACCTGCTCACAGGATATAATGATATACCTATATTTGAAAAGGGCTTTTACCGTGATATCTACGGTGCAGTGATATGCAGAGTGCTGTCATTTGCGGCGGCAGTCGTGTTAAAAAACTTCAAAGCTATGAAAAATAAGGAGAAAGTCCCTGCCATACTTTGGGTGTGTACAATGTTCGTGCCGGTTTCCACGATGATATTGCAAACTATTGTCATATACTATATAAAGAATAGATATGTTCTCATACTTTCTGTGTGCGTCACAGTGCTGCTGAACGTGGTCTCTTTCATGCTCTATGACGCCATTAAGCAAATGTATGCAGAGATAATGAAAGCCGCTCTCGTGGAGCAGGAAAAAGAGCACTACTATAACCAGTGCCGTATCATGCAAAGCTCTGCGGAGAATATGAGAAAGTTCCGCCACGATATCACAAACCACCTCTGTTCGCTCCATGAAATGCTTGAAAATGGCAGATATAAAAACGCCGACGATTACATACAGTCCCTTATAAAAATAAACGGCTCAGGCAGCAGCTATTCAAATTCCGGCAACGTCGTTATCGACAGCATTCTCAACTATAAATTGCAGCGTGTCGCTCAGCTTGGCTGCACCGTAAAGGCAGATATCGCATTGCCTGCCGAGCTTGAACTTGACCCTGCGGACATGACCATAATCCTGTCAAACCTTATAGATAACGCCTGTGAGGCACTTGAAAAGACCGACAAGCGTGAATACAGCCTGAAAATCATCTACACCAAAGGCAGGCTCATGATACATCAGCAAAACAGTTACAGCGGCAAGGTAAAACGCTCAGGCGGCAAAATAGCCACAAGCAAAAAGGACGCCGAAAATCACGGACTTGGCCTTGGCAATATCAAGGACGCAGCCATGCGTTACAACGGCATTTTCAAGACGGAATATGACGATAGGTATTTCTATAGCTCAGTGCTGCTTTATTTGTCGGAGAGCGTCGAGGCAGAAGAAAACAACATTTCTCAGAAAGTCACCATTGGTACAGAATAATAAAAACCGCTTGGCAGTATGGACTGTCAGGCGGTTTTGTTGTTAAAGCCGAGGAAAATACATTACTACGAACATCATAGCTCTCTAAGCGTATTACAGCCATGCTGCATAAATGCGGGCGATCTCAGGTCGCCCCTACGGTAAATTGTGCGGTGATTTATACGCCGTGACAACCCACAAGCGGGACGCCGAGGGCGTCGTCCCCTACATTGTAGTGCTGACGACAAAACTTTGGCAACAAAAAAGCTATGACGGACAGTGCCCGTCACGGCGAGCATCAAACCCCTCCCAGCGTATCATACCTATGGGCGGGAGCAAAAAAATCCGCTACCATAAATGATAGCGGATTGGGTGCAGGGGCACGCCCCTGCTGGCGGAGATGGAGAGATTTGAACTCTCGCTACGGTTTTGCCGTACTACCGCATTTCGAGTGCGGACCCTTCAGCCACTTGGGTACATCTCCGTGTGTCAACTATACTATTATACAAGTAATCACAAAAAAAGTCAAGCCCTTTGTGCAAATTTAAGCACAAAGAGCTTGTCCATTTCTATCGTTGTCTATTGCTGTGCACGCCTCTGCATCTCCTTAACATATGCAAGCGTTTCAGGAGTGTAGCCTACCATTGCGTTGGGACAACATTGGGAAAGCACTTGAATAAGCCCCAGGACGGTGTCCTTGCCCTTGGCATATACGTTAAAACTCAGTACATTCTTCTTGTGTTTCGTGCAGACGATTATCTCGTTGGTGTAGCTGATGAAATTCATACTCGCCGTGTGCTGGTAAATGCCGTAGGCTTCCTCTCGCCAGCACATCTGAAATGGCACTTTCTTGTTGGCAAGCACCCTGTCGGATACGATAATATAATCGTCCTGATATTGTATGTTGGCGTAAAGCTCGTCAGCCTGCTGTAAAAGATCGGGATTGGCTTTGAATATGCCGCTCTTTTCAGGGTGCGTCCTCCGTGACGTACCAAATATAAGAAATATAACACCAGGCGTAAGTGCAAAAAGTCCAAGTATCAATACGCTGTATTCACCGGCTACTACCGCCGCAAATGAGATAAATCCACCCATTAGCGTGAGTATCACACCGCCAACTATCATCGCTATCATTCTTTTTCGTATGTTGGCAAATACTACTTCTCGCCCCATTTTCGTTACCCCTCTTTACTTTTTATCCGTGATTCTGCTTTGCCACAAGGCTCTCTCCGCAGTATATCTTCCTGAGCTTTGGTTTCTCTATCTTGCCTGTTGGATTTCTCGGTATGTCTGCAAAGATTATCTTGTGCGGACGCTTGTATCTAGGCAACTTCTGACAAAATTCCATTATCTCTTCCTCTGTGCATGGATGGTCAGGTTTAAGCTCGATTATCGCCGCAGCTATCTCGCCAAGACGCTGGTCAGGCAATCCAATTACTGCCACGTCCCTGATAGCGTCATGACTTCTCAAAAAGTCTTCTATCTGTACAGGGTAAAGATTTTCTCCACCACTTATAATAACGTCCTTTTTGCGGTCAACAAGATAAATAAATCCGTCCTCGTCCTCCTGAGCCATATCTCCGGTGAAGAGCCAGCCGTCCTTGAGGGTCTCAGCCGTCGCCTTTGGATCTCTGTAGTAGCAGGTCATAACGCCAGGACCTTTTACGCAAAGCTCGCCAACTTCTCCCTGCTTTACAGTGTTGCCCTTGTCGTCAACTATTTTGACCTCCCAGCCAAAGCCGGCCTTGCCAATAGCACCCACCTTGTGGATATTATCCAGTCCAAGATGAACGCAGCCAGGACCTATGGACTCGCTCAGACCGTAGTTTGTATCATACTTGTGGTTCGGGAAAACCTTTTTCCAACGTGCAATAAGTGACGGCGGAACAGGCTGTGCACCGATATGCATAAGCCTCCACTGTGAAAGCTCATACTTTGAAAGAGTCACCTCGCCGCTGTCAATAGCGTCAAGTATATCCTGAGCCCATGGCACCAGCAGCCAAACGATAGTGCATTTTTCTCTTGAAACGGTATCAAGGATAAACTCAGGTTTTACACCCTTGAGCAGCACAGCTTTGCCGCCTGAGATAAGGCTGCCGAACCAGTGCATTTTCGCACCTGTGTGATAAAGGGGAGGTATACAAAGGAAAACGTCATCCTTAGTCTGACCGTGGTGGTTCTGTTCAACTCTTGCGGCGTGCATAAGGCTCTCGTGGTTATGTAAAATAGCTTTTGGAAAGCCTGTTGTACCTGATGAGAAATAGATAGCTGCATCGTCAGTATCACAAAGCTCAATATAAGGTGTGGTGCTTGCACAGTTTGCAGTCAGCCTGTCATAATGCTCCGCAAAAGACGGGCAGTTTTCACCAACGTAGAAAAGCAGTCTGTTTTTGCTTATCTCCTCAGCTATCTCCTCAACTCTGCCGATAAACTCAGGGCCGAACACAAGTATATCCACCTCAGCGAGGTCGAGACAGTATTTTATCTCCTCAGGAGTATATCTGAAATTGAGCGGCACAGCTAGAGCACCGGTCTTGAGGATACCGAAATATATCGGCAGCCACTCAAGGCAGTTCATGAGCAGGATGCCCACCTTATCACCCTTTTTGACCCCACGGGACAAAAGCAGGTTAGCAAAGCGGTTAGCCTTTTCGTTGAACACGCTCCAAGTAATCTCACGGCGATAATGACAGACAGGGTTAGGCTCGATAAGCTCATATTCTTTCCACGTCACACGTCTGGTTTCTCTTATTTCAGGGTTGACCTCCACCAGAGCAACATCGTTTCCGAACTCTCTTGCGTTACGCTCCAGTAACTCGGTTATAGGCATACAAAAACTTCCTTTCGCAATTAAAAGCTTGAAAGCTAAAAAACTTAAAAGCTCCAAAGTATTTACAAACATATATGTTATTATTTTAGCATATTGTGACATAAAAGTAAAGTGATTTTCCACCGCCAATTCGCACAAAAGTGCTAGGGGATTATTGTACATTAAAACCATAGTGGGGTGGTAACTAAATGGAAAATATTTTTGTGTTTATGGTAGGGGCGACCTGAGGTCGCCCGCATTTATCTTGACCCTGAAATTTTTCGTCCACCAACAAATCAGATTTACACCTTGTTCGGCAACCGAAAAAACTATCCCACCACATCTGTAGGGGACGGCGTCCTCGACGTCCCACTATACCTCGCCCTTTGAATTATCGGAGAATATCATAATGATGTAACCCGAATAATTCGGCATCAAGAATATACCAACCACGTCAATACCACTCCGAACGGGACGCCTATTTCTGTGAAACAGAAATTGCGTCGCTCCCCTACAATTCTGAATTTGCTGTAAATTCTGAGCAACGGGCGACCTCAGGTCGCCCCTACAGATTATTCGGGCAAGTTCTTCCGCCGCAAAATCGCTCCGCTCGGTTCTGTCTTTTACTTTGTTCTTGTGCACAACTCCGGTCAGCTATGCCCATTCCTCACTCCTCACTCCTCACTTAAACTCCACTTTGACATCTTCCCCGTAATGTGCTATAATATTAAGGTATAAAATTTATCCCTCGGAGGTCAAATCTATGCTTTATGAAATAAAAAATGATAAAATTTCCCTCGCCGCTGACACTTTCGGTGCGGAACTCCATTCTATCAAACTCGACGGCAAAGAATATCTTTGGCAGTGCGGCGACGCTTGGAAACGCTACGCTCCTATTCTCTTCCCTTTCATCTGCTCCCCTAAGGACAAAACCTACAAGGCTGGCGGTCAGGAATATCACATGGCTGCAAACCATGGTTTCGCCCGTGACAGCGAATTTGCTTTCTCAGGCAGCACAAAAAATTCCCTGAGCTTTATCCTCAAAGACAATGACGTGACCCTCGCTCAGTATCCTTATCACTTCGAGCTTGAAGTCACCTACTCCATAAAAGGTTCAAAAGTCACCGTCACAAACACAGTAAAAAACACTGATGAAAAGGCTATGTACTTCTATCTTGGCGGTCACCCTGCTTTTATCTGCGATATCGAAAGCGGCAAGTGCACCGTTGAATACGAGAAAAATGAGCACATCGTTCAGCCTATCCCTGACGGCGAGAGAACTATTCTTGACGGTGAAAAAACTATCACCCTTACAAGAAAGCTTTTTGATTATGACGTTATCATGAAAGACCACCCAGCGTCAAAGGCTATCACCCTGAAAAAGTCTGACGGCGGCTTTGTAAAGCTGTCATTCCCACACTCTGACTGCATTGCCGTATGGACTTCCACAGGCAACCCTGACGCTCAGTTTATTTGCCTTGAACCTTGGACAAGCGTACCGGTCTACGATGACGATGCTTTTGAGGATATCGAAAACAAGCCGCACGCTATCAAGCTTGCACCTGATGCTGTTTACACCTACAGCTACACCATAGAGGTGGGCTGATGAGAGCGGTAATACAAAGGGTCACAAGTGCGAAAGTTGAAGTTGACGGCAAGGTCACTGGCGAGATTGAAAAAGGTTTTCTCATACTTTTTGGAGTTGGTCAGGAGGACACTGAGGCTGACTGCGACAAGCTTGCCGACAAGATATCAAAGCTAAGGATTTTCGCTGATGAAAATGACAAGACGAACCTTTCCATAAATGATGTAGGCGGCGACATACTGTGTGTTTCACAGTTCACCCTCTATGCAGATTGTCACCACGGCAACCGCCCGTCATTTATATACGCCGGCAAGCCTGACGAGGCGAACAGGCTGTATGAATATTTCTGCAAAGTCTGCGGAGAGAAAATTTCAGGCAAGGTAGAAAAGGGCATTTTTGGTGCAGACATGAAAGTTTCCCTGCTCAACGACGGACCTTTCACTATCATTCTTGAATGTAGGAACGGAGAGATAATCCCATGAACATACAGATATTCGGCAAGTCAAAATCCTTTGACACAAAAAAGGCTGAACGATATTTCAAAGAGCGTGGCATAAAGTTCCAGTCTGTTGACCTGCCTACAAAGGGTCTGAGCAAGGGCGAACTTAACTCCGTGCTTGCAGCTGTTGGGGATATCGACAAGCTTATCGACCCGAAAGCAAAGGGCGAACAGGCAATGCTCATAAAATATCTTGGCAGCACAGAAGAAAAGATAGAAAAGCTCCTTGACTATCCTGAACTTTTCGCTGCACCTATCGTCAGAAACGGCAAGAAAGCTACCGTAGGTTTCTGCCCTGAGGTTTGGAAAGGCTGGGAATAGTCCTAGATGAAAATACTGTGAAAATTGCCGATATTCGTTGAAAGCAGTTGGAAAGTGTGATATAATATTATACGGGCATCTCTAAAAACCTCTGTCGCCTGTGTACGGCACATCTTTATCCGTCATATCGCCCCAAAATCCTTTGGAATACGACAGTATGCCTGTAGGAATTTGATTGATCTGCCGAATAAATCTGCACCGTATCCAAACGACATAGGCTTTTAGAAATGCCCATATGAAAGAGTATTTTCAGAAAGAGATGTTTTATAATGGTAATCGATTTTCACGTTCATGCTTTTAACCCAAGGGTCGCAGAAAAGGCTGTTGAAAAACTTCAGGCTTGCAGTGGGATAACTCCTTTTACAAGAGGCACTGTGGAAGAAACCATACAGCGTTTTGACGAATGGGGCGTTGACAAGGGCGTGCTGCTGTCGGTGGCAACAAAACCTTCACAGCAGAGAGTTATAAATGACTGGTGTGCCCAGCAGGACGGCGGCAGATTCATAAGCTTTGGCGGTATCCACCCTGACGCTGAGGACTACGAGCAGGAGATCGCTCACATAAAAGAGCTTGGACTTCACGGCATAAAGCTGCACCCTGATTATCAGGGCTTTATGATAGATGAAGAGCGTATGGACAGGATATATGACGCCATTGAGAAAGCTGATCTGCCTGTTATTTTCCATTCAGGATATGACTGCGTTTCCCCTGACCTTATCCACTCCACACCTGAAAGGGCACTGAACATGATAAAAAAGCACCCTAAGCTTAAAGTCATTCTGGCTCACCTTGGTGCTAACATGATGTGGGAAAAGGTACTTGACGTTCTTGCAGGCGTTGGGGGTGAGGTATATTTCGATACCGCTTTTACAAGTATGTGTCCTGACGAGCTTATGCAGCAGATAGTTGAAAAGCACGGTGCTGACAGGATACTTTTTGCAAGCGACTGTCCGTGGGACAGCTCATATCTTATAAAAGAAAAGATACTGCGTCTTAACATTTCCGAGAAAGATAAAGACAAGATACTCGGCGAAAACGCAGCAAGACTTCTTGGAATAGAATAATTATTGTGTAAATTCTGAAAAGAGGATAGAAAATGATACAAAAACTGCTTGCGGTTCTGCTGGCTTGTTCTGCGGTTTTCGGACTTGGGTCATGTGCAGTGGGACTGCCTGAAAGCTCGTCTGAAACTGAGACCACCACCGGCACTACCGTTCAGAGAGTCATAGAGACCACAAAGACCGCCACCATGGGTGGAGATTATGATGAGGACGATGAGGATTACGAGGGCTACACCACCACAACTTCCGTTACGGCAGGCACACTTGAAAATCCCGACGTAAGCATTGACGACGGCTACGATCCTGACATAATCGCAACGGCAACAAAAAGGTCTACCACGACCACAACGACCACCACAACATCTGCTGAAACAAAGGCGACCAAAAAGACAACAACCACAAAGTTCAAAAAGGACGCTCTTTTTCCTTTGGGCGATGAAGTGAAATACCCTGACTCCATACCGTTTCTTGTAAAGTCTGATACTACATATCTTAACCTCAGATACGGTCCGTCAAAAAAATATGGCGTTATCGAAAAGATACCTGACGGAAAGACTATCAACGGCTACGGCGAAAGAACAGACGGCGACGGAAACATATGGGTATATGTAAAATACAACGATCAAAGCGGCTGGGTAATGAAAGGCTTGCTCAGCGGCACTGAATAAACGGAGGACATATAATGGACAGCTTTAAGGAACAGATAGTTCGCAAGATTCCCACAAAAAACGATAAGATACAGAAAATTTTCATTATGATAGCAAGCGTGGCACTTGCCGCACTGTGCTTTATCTTCCCTTTTGGCACTCAGTTTTCTGTAATAGGCATTTTCCTTGCCGCAGCCGCTCTTTACGGCGGTTATTATCTTACAACAAAGCTCGATGTGGAATATGAATACATTTTCACCAACGGCGAGATAGATGTTGACAAGATAACGGCACAGCGTTCAAGAAAGCGTCTTATAACATTCCGCTGCGGCGGTGCGACAGATTTTGGCGTTGCTGACGAGAATTTCACCGTGCCTGACGGTGCGACACAGGTCCTTGCATACGCTTGCGATGACAGCCTTACAGATTACTACATCACATTCAATCACAAAAATCTCGGACTTACAACCGTTATCTTCACACCTGATGACGATATGCTGGCACTTATAAAGCCTGCACTTCCGAGAACACTGAGGAAATAAAGATGAAAATATTTGTCGGAACTGATCTTATTGAGATCGAACGCATTAAAAAAAGCTGTCAGAGCCGACGTTTCTGTGAAAGGGTTTACTCCGAAAAGGAGCTGACCCTTTTTTCGCAGAAGAAAGACCCTTACGAGTCCATGGCGGCGAACTGGGCGGCAAAAGAAAGCTTTGCAAAGGCTTTAGGCACAGGGATAGAGGGTTTTTCGCTCAACGAAGTTTCCTGTCTGCGTGACGAGTTGGGCTGCCCTTATCTTGAACTCACCGGTAACGCTCTTGCGGCGGCTGAAAAAAGAGGGCTGGACTTCTCGGTATCGCTTTCACACATAAAGGATATCGCCTCGGCGGTGGTAATAGCATATGAAAAGGAGGATAAAAATGGATAGGATATTGACTGTTGAGCAGATGACGTTCTGCGAGCATGAGTCTGAAAAATACGGCGTGAGCCTTGCTCAGCTTATGGAGAATGCAGCGGCTCAGCTTACGGCGGTCATTGAAAAAAACGCCTGCAAGACGTCAAGGATAGTTTTGCTCATTGGCAAGGGCAACAACGGCGGCGACGGTCTTGTGGCGGCGAATATTTTGCTTAACAATGGGTTTAAGCCTGTAGTGGTGCTATGCTGCGGAGAGCCTGACACTGACCTTTCTTCGGCGGCGTTTGCTAAGCTTGACAAGGGCGTTCAGGTGCTCACCGGTGAAAATGCTCTATCCAACATTGAGGGTGCTGACGTGCTTGTGGACTGCATTTTCGGAACGGGTTTTCATGGCAGTTTGCGTGAAAATATCCTGCCTGTTTTTAAAGCCTGCGAAAAATGCAGTGGCATGAAAATAGCTTGCGACTTGCCGTCGGGAGTTAATGCACGAAACGGTCAGGCTGACAAACTTTCTTTCAAAGCGGCTTTGACGGTAACGTTTCATCGTGGAAAACTGGGGCTTTATTTACAGCCTGCGGTTGACTTCTGCGGAGAAATATTGGTAAAGGATATCGGCATTAACAAGCGTTGCGAGGACACGCTCTTCCCTGTTATAACTCCTTTTGACGTCACAAAGGCGAGGGCTGCACTGCCTGCACGGCCTTCTGACGGACACAAGGGAACGTTCGGCAAGGTGGTCAGCGTTTGCGGCTCAGAGAGCTATATCGGTGCGGCAGGGCTTTCGGCAATGGCTGCGATGCGGACAGGTGTGGGGCTTTTTGAACTGTGCACAGCGAAAAGCGTTGTGCAGTCTTTGTCAGGAAGTATGTTTGAGTGCACATACTCGGCAATGAAAACTGACGAGGACGGTTTCATGGTAAGCGAAAATGCTGACAAGATACTGGAAAAGTGCGAAAAGGCGAAATGCTTGCTCGTGGGCTGTGGGCTTGGTCACACGGCTGAAACGGAAAAGCTGGTGGCAGAGCTTATAGAAAATGCTGAGATACCTATAGTTTTGGACGCTGACGGAATAAATTCACTTTGTCCGAATATAGATGTACTGTTGAAGAAGAAAAATACAGTTATCCTCACACCTCACCCTGCGGAGCTTGCAAGGCTTTGCGGTGTGACGGTGGGCGAGGTCATGTCGGACAGACTGGGGTTTGCTTGCAAGCTGGCGAAAAAATACGATGTGACGGTGCTGGCGAAGTCGGCTGACACATTTGCGGTGAGCGGCGAAAGGGTCTATCTTTGCACTGAGGGCACAACTGCACTTGCAAAGGGCGGCTCAGGAGATATGCTTGCGGGAATTGTTTCGTCATATTGTGCACAGGGCTGCGAGGCTATAGATGCGGCGGCACTTGGCTCATACACGCTGGGTTCGGCGGCGGCACTTGCAGGGTACAAGCATTCAGAGCGTGGCGTTATTGCACGGGACATCATTGACGCTTTGCCACGGTTTTTATACGAACTGGAAAGTTCCGACTAGCGGCTGTATTCACAAAAACAAAGACCTTCTTCTTACGAAGAGGGTCTTTTTTAATGGAGGGCAAAATGAAAAAAACAAAGGTATTTTTTATTGCGGCATTAGCGGTGGTCGGTTTATGCTCCTGCGGCAAGGGCGAAAGCACGGTCAAGCCTGTTAAGCTGGCTGAGGATTACAGTACGGTGGCACAGCTGACGGTGGACGGTACGGAATACTCTGCGAAATTCACTCGTGGGGGTGCGGATATGTGGGAATGTGAGATAACAGAGCCTGAAACTGTCAGAGGCATGGTGATAAGCTGTTCAGGTGACAGTGCACGTCTTGAATTCATGGGGCTGACTTACGAAACAGACCGTGGGAACATACCTGAAAGCTCGGCGGTAACAATGACGGCGGCGGTCCTTGACAAGATGATCGCACAAAAGGGGCTGACCTATCTGAAAAATGACAAAGGTGAGATCACTGTGACAGGTCAGGTGAACGGTCAGGATTTTGCTGCAAAGGTCAAAGGGGAAAAGGTGAAAAGTCTTGAGATATCAAGCGACATCACAGTAAAATTCACATAAAAAAACTGCGTAGAGATTCTCTACGCAGTTTTATGTATAAGCAAAAATTACTTAGCGAAGTTTGCACAAGCGATAACGTTGCCGTCCTCGTCCTCAAATCTGAGGTCAGCGATGTAGAAATCAGCCTGGTTTGGAATGCTCCATCTCATGATAGAAACGAACTGAGGATCAGTTGTGTTTACGAATGTAGCACCGTCCTTGATACCAGGTCTCATTGTGAGCTCATAGGAACCCCACTCAGATGTCCACTCAGCCTCGCCGAAGTCATAAAGGTCGTTCCAGCTCTGGTTGCCGTCGCCTGTTGATGGCTGTGTAACGAACGCACCCATGAAGTTACCAGGAACGAGTGATGTTGTACCGTCGTCAGCTGTGAACTCGCCAACTGCCTTTGTAACTACGTCAGCCTTAACTGTGAAGATCTTCTCAAGATCAGCCTCGTGACCCTCAAAGAACTTCTCCATATGGAACTTGATCTTAGGAATCTTGTAATCACCAGTATCAGGATCCTGATCGAGAACCTCGACCTTGAGCATTGGGATACCGGCAACCTCTTCTACAGAAAGGTTTACATGAGACTCATCGTTCTCGTAATCCTTCTCTGCGAAAGGCTCAACGATAGATGCAACGTCCATATCCTTCTTGAAGTATACAGATGCCTCTTCATAGTTCTTGAGAGTTGCAGGCATTTCGGAAATATCCTTAGCAGTTTCACCCTCAGACTCTGTGCCAGATGCAGCTGTAGAATCAGCTGTTGACTCAGCGGCTGTAGTTGTTGTAGCCTCTGTTGTTGTAGTAGCGGCTGTAGTTGTTGTAGTAGTTGTTGCTGCCTCAGCCTTTGATGAAGAAGAATCATCAGAGCTGCCGCAAGATGCGAACATAGCACTTGTAAGTGTAAGTGCAAGAGCACAAGCTAAAAACTTTTTCATTTTAATAACCTCCGTTTGATCGTCAGCTATACACATAGCCTGACCTATATTTACTTTTGTATTATAACACAATATCCACCTATTTTCAATATACTATTTGCACAATTTAAACACATGATTTCAGATACTTTGCACAGAAAACGTTTACAGATTAGTGCATATTATACAAATAAAAAAACAGAGCCTCCCGAATGACTGAAGGCTCTGTATGTATTCACTTATTCAAGTGTTGTTATCTTTTAAGAAATTACTTTCTCTTAGAGATAACTACTGCTGCACCTGCAAGTGCTACGCCTGCGAGTGCAAGACCAGCTGTTGCACCAGTAGCTGCTGTGTTGTCAGAAGCTGCTGCTGAAGATGTAGCTGCTGTGCTTGTAGCAGCCTTTGAAGATGTTGTGCCAGCTGCTGTTGAAGATGTAGCTGCTGTTGAAGATGTTGTACCAGCATTGGAAGATGTTGTCTTATCTCCACCTGCATTTGAGCTGCCGTTGTTGTCAGCTGGCTTGTAGAGGTTATCAGCTGTGATCTCACCAGTTACAAGAGCACCTGTGATGTGACCAACCTGAATATTCATACCAAGTGTGCATGAACCGTCATCGTTCTTCTGAAGCTTTGCAGAACCATCATCGATAGCTGCCTTAATATCATCAGCTGTATAAGTATACTCGAACTTCTGAGGAGCTGCTGCAACGAAGTCGCCGTCAGCTGGTGTGCCTTCTACAGTATCATTGATAGTCTTGTGAGCAACTGTTTCTGTCTTGCCAAGAGCGAGGAATACCTGATAAATGTTGTCATCTGGCTTAGCATCGTCATCAAGATGATACTCCCATGTGCTGTCAGCTGTTGTCTCAACTGTGAACTTGAGTGTTACAGAAGAAAGGTCATCGCTTGAGAGCATATACTGTGCCCACTGACCATTGAACTTATCTGTACCAGAATTCCACTGGTTAAGGTCACAAGCACCAAGAGCAGTCTGATCGCTGAACTTGATAGCACCCTCAGTCTGGTCAGCTGGAGCCTTCTTGTTCCATGACTTCTGAACTAAGTAGAGATATCCAGTTTCTGCTGCAGATACCGGAGTTACTGCCATTGCTGCAACCATTGCAAGTGCAGAAACGCCAGCGAGAATCTTAGAAATTTTCATTATTAATCTCCTCCATATGAATATAGTTTTATGAATTGTCATTCAATTCTAGTCTTATTATAGCAGACTTTCACCACAAAATCAAGGGGTTTTCAATTTTTTTATTCCAAAAAGTGTTGAAATTTCTAACAATATTGTCACGTTTCTTTTGTGCATTAATTACAGAAAACGTTATCATTTATTGTATTTTACAACTAATTTCCTTTTATCGGTCATTAAAACGCTGCAAAAACTGCTTTGTTCTTTCGTTCTGCGTTTGACCAAAGACTTCCTCAGGTGTGCCCTCCTCAACGATATAGCCGTCGTCCATAAAAATAACGTGGTTTGCAACGTCACGGGCGAATGCCATTTCATGGGTGACTATTACCATGGTCATTTTCTCCTGTGCAAGCTCTTTTATTACCTTTAATATCTCCCCTGTCAACTCAGGGTCGAGGGCGGAGGTAGGCTCGTCAAAGAAGAGTATCTGCGGTTTCAATGCCAATGCTCTTGCGATAGAAACTCGCTGCTGCTGACCGCCTGAAAGTTCACATGGATAGGACTTGCCTTTAGTTTCAAGTCCCATTTTCTTCAAAAGCTCCTCGCAGTTGGCTTTTGCCTCGGCTTTTGGCTGTTTGAGCACATGGAGAGGTGCCTCCATTATATTCTGATTCACTGAGAAATGCGGAAAAAGGTTGAAGTTTTGGAACACAAGACCTATTTTCAGACGGATATCCCTGAGGGTCTTGGATGGTGCATACACTGCTTTGCCGTTTTCTGTATGGAACATATTCACGCCGTCAACGTTTATCTCACCGCCGTCTGCTTTTTCAAGCTGGTTTATACAGCGGAGAAGTGTGGATTTACCGCTGCCTGACGGTCCGATTATTGCGACTACCTCGCCCACCTCAACGTTAAAAGAAATATCTTTGAGCACCCTAAGGCTGTCAAAGCTTTTGGAAATATTTTTCACTTCAAGAATAGCCATATGAGTTCTCCTTATTTATAATAGTCGAATTTCTTTTCGATAACAGCGAACGCCACGGTAACGACAGCGTTGAGCACGAAATAGAATGCACCTGCAATAAAAAGCGGTGTGATAGAACTATAGAGGTTCATTTGCTGTTTGGCTTTCATTGTTATCTCGGCAAATGCGATGACGTTTGCAAGTGAGGTATCCTTTACAAGGACGATGACCTCGTTTGATGTGGCAGGGATAACACGCTTTGTGACCTGTGGCAGGATTATTCTGAAAAAGGTCTGCATTTTTGTCATGCCAAGCATTGAGGCTGCCTCATACTGTCCTTTTGGGATAGCCTCGATACCGCCTCTGAAAATCTCTGCGAAATACGCTGCGTAGTTGAGCACAAATGCGGTAACAAGGGCGATGAACATATAGTTCTCGTTATTTTTGATATTTGTGAGCACGTCATAGATACCGCCTGTTTTGCCCTGCTTTGCGGCACTTGCGATAATAAGCGGCACAGCATAATAGATAGCGATTATTTGCAGCATGAGCGGTGTGCCACGCATGACGAGTATATAGAGGTTCGTCAGCCATGATATCGGCTTGAAACGGCACTTTTTAAGCATTGTCACAAGCACGCCCACCGGTATGGACAGCACGATAGTCCATGCGAAAAGTTTCAGGGTATTAGGCAGGAACTCCAGCAGGATCTCCGTGACCTTTTTTACTTCCTCAAAAGTCATAAATATTCATTCCTTAACTAAATATTACGATAACACGTCACCGTATCAGCGTATTAATACATTATACTACATATTTTGCGACTTGTCAAACAATTTAGTGAGGAATGAGGAGTGAGGAGTGAGAAATGAAGGTATCGCCTGCGGCGATGATTTTTTTATTGCGAACTGCGTTCGCACAATTAACTCGCAAACGTTCTTATTAACTTAGCTCTTGGAGTATCTCAAACCACAGCTATGCTCATTCCTCACTCCTCACTTTAAATCAGTTCTCTTCGTTTTTCAAGGCAAGCACAGAATCACGGACTTTCGCCATAAGTTCCTCAGGGCTTTCGCCGTTTGGATATATCGGCTCGCCGTACATTACTTTGACCTTATATTTGCTCAGCCTTTTCCAGTTGAAAAGTCTTGGCAGCTTTTTGTCCGGCGGGAATATCTCGTGGCCGCCTTTGATATAGGCCGGAACTATCGGCACGTTCGCCTCTATGGCAAGGACGGCTGCTCCGCTTTTGAATTTGCCCATTTCGCCCGTTTTGCTCCTTGTGCCCTCAGGGTGGACAAGGACGCCCCATTTCTGTCCGAGCTTTTTCCTCAGGGCTGCCATGGTTTCGTCTACTCTGCCGCCTCTGTCGACAGGTACCATGCCGCCTACTCTTACGAGAAGTCGGCTGGCGAGGCTGCCGTTGAAAAGCTCTTTCTTTGCCATACAGCAGAATTTTGCGAAACGCTCATATCTGAAATTAAGGGTGAGAAAGATAAAATCGAAGTTTGAAACGTGGTTGGCACAGATTATATAGCCGCCTTTATCCGGAAGGTTCTCCTCCTTTGCGACCTTGACCTCATAGAAGGCTGTCACAAGGTTTCTGTAAAAGCGGTAAATACGGTAGTCTATCTTTTTCTTATCCAGTGGATAGAGCATTGACTTCACAGTCTGCGGTTTTATGTGATTAGGGTTTTGGACGAGGGCGATAAGCTTGCCAACGGTCATATCCTTATCCATGCAGCCGTCAACACGCACGCCGCTGAACTCCTCTATTTCAAGTGCAAGCTCGATAGCGGAGAGGGAATCTATTGTGAACTCCTGCAAAAATTTTGTGCTGAGTTTGACTTCATTTGGCTGAACGTGGGCTATTTTTGCCACGGCGTTTCTAACCATTGACGGGATATCCGACGGGTCGATATGCTTTTGATCCTGATTATTCAGGGTATCGACAGCGTCCTCCATGACCATTTTTTTCAGCAGATAACGCTTTGGTTTGCCGATAGCCGTTCTTGGTATGCTATCCACAAAATGTATGCCGCTGAGTTTCATTGCCTGACCTGCGGAGGAACTTATCTCTTTGAGTTTTTCCTCGGCCTGCTCACGCTTTTCCTCAGGGCAGACCACAAAGGCGTGCACCTCGTCATAGCTTTCTTCTTTTGCCGGCACGCCGCAGACCACCAGTTCGTCAACGCCCTCGATGCCTTTATAGACCTGTTCGATATCGTCAGGGGCTGCTTTTTTGCCTGTGGAGAGGACGATATTTTCTTTACATCTTCCTAATATGACGATATTTTTATGCTTATCGAACTTTGCAAGGTCGCCTGATCTGAACCAACCGTCGGGTGTAAAAGCCTCTGCAGTGGACTTTTTGTCGCCATAGTAGCCTATCATCATATATGGTGACTTGACGAGCAGTTCGCCGCTGCGGTCGATTTTAACTTTTATATCAGGATATGGCTTGCCGCAGGTATCGGCGTAGACGTGCTTGCCATATGTGCCGACGGTAGGTATACTGGTTTCTGTTGCACCGTAGTTATTGACGATATTAAAGCCTGTGCCGTAGAAAAAGTCGAAGGTATCCTTTGACATTGGCGAGCCTGCGGAGCAGAGAAATCTAAGTTCGCCGCCCAATGCTTTATGTATTTTGGAGAATATTTTTTTGCCGCTGTTTATGCCGTATATCTTTCTTTGGTGAAGTGCCACGGGGAACATTTTCTTAAAAAGGGCCGATGACACTTTGCTGGCATTTACCTGCTGCATTATCTGAGTTTTCAGAAGTTCATAGACCTTTGGCACACCGGGGAAAACGGTAGGCTTGAAAACTGTAAATCCTGCGTTCAGACCGTTGGCGGAGAGGGACTCTATAAAACACACTGTTCCGCCTGTGAGAAGAGGTGCTAAAACCTGTGCGAAAAGTCCGTAGATATGGCTGTTTGGCAGGATACCAAGGTAACGCTCGTTATCGGTAATGCCGTTGCACTCGCAGACCATTTTGCAGGAGTTTATTTGTGAATCGTGGGTGTGCATTATTCCTGAGGCAGTTCTTGTTGTGCCGCTGGAGAAGATTATGACGGCGATATCCGGGTCGCCTATTTCCCCTTGACGGAGTATGGTTTCGCCTGAGCCGTCAAATCTGTCAAGCTGATCTTGTATATCGAGAACTGGGATATTTTTGACGTTGGAAAGCTTTGGTGCTGTCTTTTTAGATGAGATAACGCACACAGGCTGCGACTTTTGGACTAATGCAAGAAGTTCGTTTGCCGGCAGAGAATAGTCAAGGAGCACGGCTGTTGCGTTAAGCTTTGCACAGGCGAGGAATGCGATATTCCACTCAGGTCTGCCCTCAGAGGCGATACAGACCCTATCCCCTGCCACGACGCCCATGGCTTTCAGGCGGCTGCAAAAAATATCTGCCTGCTGCAAAGTTTGTCCGAATGTATATTCCTTTGTTTCGCCCTCGTCGTTCATCATCACGAGAGCGGTTTTGCTATAGCGGTTTATTGCCGTTTTTCTAAATTCGTTATAAATGTTCATGGCAGTTTCCTTTCCGCCTCTCAGACTTTCTGAGAGTTGCCCTTCATTGTATGTTCAAGTGCCTCGACAGCTTTTTCGGAGCTGTCAAGGAGATTTTTGAGATTTTCCTCACCCAGTGCGTCAACGAACACGCTGAAATATTTTTCAAGACGCTGCTGCTTTTCTTCAATGGATTTTTCCCCTTTTGGGAGGAGTTTTACCTGCACACGGCGTTTATCCTCAGGGTCACGCACAAGGCTCACAAAGCCTTTTTTCTCCATTGCACCGAGCACTGACGTTGCACGCTGACGTGATATCATAAGGTCACGGCTTATGTCTGAGGGGTAGACTATGCCCTCGGCTGTGCTGAGATAGACTATGACTTTGCTCTCTCCCTGAAAAAGTTCTGCGAGGTCGTCCATATATCCTGTTTCAAAAAAGCGTCGGAATACCTCTCCGAAACGCTCGGCTGTTTTATCGTTCATTGTTATTCCTCCAAATGTCAAGGTGGTTGATTGTCAATACTGTTGATTATACACCCTGTTGACAGATTTGTCAAGTGCTATGGGCGGTATGGCAGAAATGCCCTTGACAAAATGTCTATATCATACTATAATAATATGGTATAAATCTTTCGGCAAACGCCGAAACACCGAAAGGAGGATATGCTTTTCAGGGTTTGAAAGGCATGATCTGGATATGATTAAGGACGTACAGGAAAAAATTCTTCAATTAAAGAAAGAAAAGGATATTTGTATCCTTGCACACAGCTATCAGGCTAAGGAAATAGTGGAGATAGCGGATATCACGGGAGATTCTTACAAGCTCAGCGTTGAGGCTCAGAAGGTCTCAAACAAGAATATCCTTATGTGCGGAGTACATTTTATGGCGGAAACTGCGAAAATGCTCTCCCCTGACAAGAACGTATACCTTGCTAATCCGTCGGCTGGCTGTCCGATGGCTGAGCAGATGGAGCCTGAGATGATCGAAATGGTAAAGGCTCAGGAGCCTGACAGAAAGGTAGTATGCTACATAAACACAACGGCGTCTCTCAAGAGCGTATGCGACGTTTGCGTTACCTCCTCTTCGGCGGTAAAGATAGTAAAGAACATGGAGGCTGACAAGATTCTTTTCATTCCTGACTGCAACCTTGGTTCTTTTGTACAGAAAGCCTGTCCTGACAAGGATATAATGCTTTTGCAGGGCGGGTGTCCTGTTCATGCGTCGGTAACAAAGGCTGACATGATAGCAGCTAAGGGGGCTCACCCTAACGCACTGGTGCTTTGTCACCCTGAGTGCATACCTGAGGTAAGTGAAATGGCAGACTATGTTGGTTCGACTTCCGGCATAATGAATTTTGCGGCTGAGTCTGACGCAAAGGAGTTTATCATAGGCACGGAGATATCTATTGCTGAGCACTTGCAGTACAGATTCCCTGACAAGGAATTTTACATACTCTCAAAGAAGATACTCTGCCCTAACATGAAACTCACGACCCTTATGGACGTTTACAAGACCTGCGATGGCATTGGCAACGGCGGCGGTTTTGAGATAAAGATGACTGACGAGGAGATAACCTCTGCAAGAAAATGTATCGACGAAATGATACGTCTTGGAGGCTGATAAAATGGATAGCTACACCATTAAGATAGCAAAGGGGCTTGAGAACAATCCTGACGCCAGGCTCATAAGGCAGCAGGTATTCATTCAGGAGCAGGGCTTTGTGAACGAATTTGACGATATTGACGCTAAGGCTTATCATGCTGTCATTTACACGGGCGGATATCCTATTGCCACGGGCAGGCTGTTTGACCAAAACGGTGAGGCTCACATTGGCAGGATATGCGTAAGGAAGGCATATCGTGGCAGAGATCTTGGCAGAATGATAGTTGAGGCACTGGAAAAGCAGGCTGCAAAGGTCGGCTACAAGGAAGTTGGCTTATCGGCACAGACGAGAGTTCAGCCTTTCTATGAAAAGCTGGGCTACACTGCGTATGGTGATGTTTACAAGGACGAATATTGTCCGCACATTGCAATGAAAAAGTCCCTTTTAGGGGAATAGATATGAAAAAAGGACGGCGGTGAGGTCGTCCTTTTTTTGGTATTTGATAAACGCAAAAAGTTTGTGGAGGGAACGGGTGACCTTTGGTCGCCCGTTTACCGCAAGATTGCACACCGCTCGCAAGATATCAATTCGCCCCACAAAAATTGCACATAATTTGAGCATACAAAAAGGACGGAATTTCTTCCGTCCTTGATTTTTTTAGCTGTTCACGGTTTCCATGATAGCGTCGATTATTTCAGGGAAATACCAGCCGCCCTCGGATCTGTTGAGAAGGCCGAAGTTCTCGCCGTTTCCTATTCTTGTGCCGTTATCCCACCAGCAGCATGGTACGCCGTACTGCTTTGCGGTGCTGAGATAATCCTTTACGCACTGAACTCTTGCCTCTGTATTAGACTTATTTACAGAGCCGAACTCGCCGATTATTACAGGTATTCCCTTGCTGAGGAACACTTCATCGATATCGGTAAAGAGTGTTGTGATAGAAGAATCGATACTTGTATACTGATCTGTGCCTGCGGTATCGAGAGCGAATGAATATGGAAGATAAGCGTGGATAGAAACTATTATCTTATCGTCGCCCTGCGGAACTTCCAAAGCCTCCATATTCTGCTTTGATGATGATGCGGCATATGGTGTTACCATTATACATCTGTTAGGGTTGTTTCCGCCTGAGGCACGGACTGTTTCAACGAACGCCTTTGCATACTGGTTCACGACTTCTCTTGACTCGGCGTCGCCTATCCACTCGTTGCCCTCGCCTCTAAGTCTAGGCTCGTTCACGCCCTCGAAAATGAGGTGCTCGTCATAGCCCTGAAATCTGTCGCATATCTGTTTCCAGAGGGCTTTGAGCTGCTCGACATCTTTATCGGCACGGTCTTTCTTAGGCATATACCACTCCTCGTGGTGGGTGTTGAGGATAACGAACATTCCGTTGTCGATACCGTAATCGACTATTTCCTGAACTCTGTTCATCCATGCCTCGTCAACGGTATAGTTCTCGTCCATATGAGTGCCCCATGAAACAGGAAGTCTGAACACATTAAAGCCTGCGTCCTTGACCTGGTCTATCATCAATTTTGTGGTTTCCACATTTCCCCATGAAGTTTCGGCGTCAACGCCTGAGCCGCCTGTAGCGTCCATGGTATTGCCAAGATTCCAGCCCACTTTCATCTGTGCCACAAGGTCTTTTGCAGTGGTCACTGTCATAGGGTCATTGGTATGCTTTTGTGTGCTGTCTGCTACTGAGGAATCGTTTTCAGCTTTTGACGAGCTGTCCGAACTGCCACAGGCTGTCATCATTGATACGCCCATTGCAAGTGAAAGCACTGCTGCAAGTATTCTTTTGATTTTCATAATATGTTTTCCTTTCTCGTTTTTATAAAATAATAACACTTATATTCTAGCTCATTAAAGTGGATTTGTCAATAGGAATAATAAAATTAGATAAACGCACAAAGTTCTGTTGAAATGTGACTATATATACAAAATTTGTTTTTTATTATTCATATTGCACATTGACATTTATGATTACAAAATGTACAATTTAAACATAGGGTATTTAATTTGAAAATTATATGGGGGGTACAACTATGAAAGCTACACACGTTGGCATAATAATATGGATAATCGTTGCTGCCGCTTTTATATTTTGCTTTTGGTATTTTGGCTTAAAAAATATTTTTGCTGATAAGGATACATCAAATGAAGAAGATATCATAGTGGGCAGCATGGCTGAATGTTCCCACGGAGATGATTTTGTTGAGCCGGTTTTACAAGCTGGTGATTATTACATTGACGGAAACACTGACAATAACGTATTCTATATTCACATCGGTGATGACGAAACATACAACGTTTGCGGAGATGTTGAAAAATATGTTGATTCTATTATCACATTTTTTGATGACAATTTTAAAGCTGAATCCATCGAACAGTACAGCAAACCGATGCGATATAGGATCATGACCTATCATGAATCCGGTGACAGAACACACATACAGCTTGAACAAAAAACTGAAAATGGTATAGGCTTTTCTACAGGTCCAATTTACATAAGCGAAACTTCCTTTAAAGACGGCGACAACATATACAAACTTGTGTCGGAAAGCACAAGTTCAAATTTGGATAATTTAACACAAACAGGCAGCACCTATCTTGGTACTGCCTGTTATCTTTTTATTTATCCCTCCGCAGGCTTTGGCGGCACTATGACCTCCAATTTGCCCTCTTTAAGTGCGGAGATATAATCTTCTATGGAATTGATAGGCTCGTCAGTTGCAACACCGCTGATACGGCTGTCCTCCACCCACAGGTGGTGATTGTCCGTACCGCCTGTTTGCTTAAAGCCGAACTGTTCGGCATACCATTTGGCACGCTCATTGAAAACTTCTTTGCCGTTGCCGCTGTTATAGACTTCAACGCCGTCTATCCATTTCGGCAGGAGCTTTATTTCATGGATATACCAATCCGCCTCACGAAAAGGGTGGGCATGGACTAACACGCCCCCTGCTTTATGCACTCTGTCGGCAAACTGATAAAAGCTTATATCGCTGAGGTTATCGTTGGCAAGAAGAAAGTCCTTGTCGATACCGTAAGTGAGCAGGTCTGCACCGAAGTAGGAATACTCCAGTCCAAAAAACACTTTCAGACCTATCTCGTCACCCACTTCTTTGGCATTCTCATAGCCTTTGCAGAACTTGTTTACTCTGTCCTCCCAACTGTCGAAGTTGGTGACGGCACAGTTTCCGTTAAAAAAGTGGTCGGTGACGATGATGCCGTCATAGCCCGATGCTTTATAACGTCTTGCCTGCTCTGCTCCGCTTGCAGAGGCACAGCCGCTGCCCTCGGCGGTATGCAGGTGTGTTTCATACCTGAACATCAGAAATCCACGCCTCTGTTGATGACCTCCATGCACATTCTGCCGTTATGATATGGGCACTTCCATGGGCCGACAATCTCTTTCCAGTCGTGGGGTTTATGGTCATAGGACACCTCGGCATACCACTCTGAGCCTTCTCTCTTGTCGATTATCTCAGCCTTGATATACTCCCACACACTTCTTGCACTTTCAAGGAACTTCTTTTCGCCGCTGTGCTGATAAGCGTTGATAAAGCCAACAACAGACTCTGCCTCTACCCACCATACACGTTTCTTATCTATCTTATCGTTCTCACGCTCGTTGTTCAGTGCACCGTTATCAAGTGCGATGTTCTGAATGTTATGAGAAATTTTAAGATCCATTTCGGCAAACTGCTTTTTAAGCTCCTCGTCGCCAAGAGTATCGCAGGCAAGGTCCATGAGCCATGTTGCCTCGATATCGTGACCGAATGAATGGATATCTCCCACAAGGTCAAACTTTGTATCAAAGAAAACTTTCAGTGCGTTAGTTTCAGGGGTATAGACGATATCTCTCATCTGACCAAGCTGGAATTTAAGTCTTTCGGCAACTTCCTCGTTATGGTCTGCCTTATAAAGCTCGGTATAAGCCTCGATAAGGTGGAGGATAGCGTTCATGGTCTTATCAGCCTGCAAGCCGTTTTCTGAAAGTGCGTCATTTGGCACCAGATTCCACTGTCTGTCAAAAGCCTCTCTATAGCCATACTCATCGAGAGTGTTGTTCTCGATGTCGTGGAAAAGCTTATAAGCAAGCTCAAGAGCCTCTTTATCGCCGCTTGCGTTATAGTAGCAAGACAGTGCATAGATAGTGAACGCAACGTTATATGTATGTTTCATTGTATCGGCAGGTTCGCCCTTATAGTTCATCATCCAATAAACTCCGCCGTACTCATAGTCGATACAGTGGTTTTTGATAAACTCATAGGCGTGGCGTGCGTTATCGAGCAATGCCTTATCGCCAAGTGTGATATAAGCCTTTGAGTAGAACCAAAGTATTCTTGAATGGAGGATAACGCCCTTATCAGCCTGCTTATCAAGCTTGAGGTCATAGCTCATAAAGCCATAAAATCCGCCGTTTTCGTCATCTCTCAGCTTGTTCCAGAACGGAATGATATGTCCTGTAAGTTCCTTTTTGACTTCTTCAATTATCATCGTAAAAACTCCTTTTAGATTATATTGTCTACGATATTTCTATTTCAATATTTTTCTTGCCTCAACGTAAAATCTCTTATCCTCGGCGTGACCCATAGAGAATGTTTTTCTCGGCAGTGCACCGTCAACGATAACAGTTGGGAAAAGCTCTTCCTTGCCCATATCAGGGAGCATAAAGCCTATGGAATTTTCCTTTGCGGAAAGCTCTCTTATTACCTCTGCACCGTGGATATAATCCACCTTGCCGCCCTTTTCCTTGATATAGCTGTCAAGGAAATTCTGCAATGAGCCGACAGTGAGCTTTGACGTCGGCTTATGTATATAGAGCATCTTTTCCTCGCCGTTATCGCAGACAACTATTGCCTGCTCTGACTTTTCCTCAGAAAGCTCCAGAGCCGCTGTCATTTCGCTCATAAGAGCCTTTGTGTCAACATCTGTAACTATTCTATGGATAGCCTCAAATTCAAGTGCAGGTGAATGAAGGTTCACTATCTCCACAAGGGCATATCTGCAAAGAGCGTTGCTCATGTCCTTATCAGGGTTCTCTCTCTTCTGCTCCTCGTAAAACTCCTTTGCGGTAGCGAGAGAATGGTTGCCGTCACCCATAGCGTAAACGAGCGGTGAAGTTTCGTTAAGACCATACTTTCCATTGAAAGCGTCGATATCACCAAGCTTTTCAAGTGCGGCGATTATCTTTTCCTGCATAGCCTTGTCAACGAGATATCCTGCGATATGACCGCCCTTTTTCATAAGGTCAAAGTCATAGAGCTTTTTCATCTCTGCCTTGTGAGCCTCCAGCGGCTCGACAACGCTTTTCTCAGTATCATCAATGAGTATCATGATATGCGGCAGCTCAACGGGAGCACCACGTCTTACCTTTATTCTTGGCGGTATTCTTTCCACAACAGTTGCCTCAGTCGCTCTTACGGCAGACTTTGAGCCTTTGCGGTAGTCATACTCTTCAAGGTCGATAGCACCCACGATGCCTGCTCTTACCTTTCCGTCTGACTGTGTTCTTTCAACGTATATCATGGCGTCCTTATACTCTTCAAAAACGCCCTCGCTGATATAGCTGTTCATATTTTTATGTATGTCAGCTATTCTCTCATCAACGTTATCGTCCTCAAGATAGACCTCAGGCAGGATAAGGTTCAAAGCACTTTTTGAGCCGGCTGTTATCTTTTCAACGTCAGCCCAATACTCAGGCTCAGATGTATACTGGTCGCAGGCAACTACTGCCCACTTTGACATATCGGTGTTCTTAGGCAGAAGTATATCTGCACTTTTAAAAGCTGTTGACATTTCACTACACTCCCGTTTTATATTTTTCCCTCTTTGGAAATACCCAAAACAGGACGGTGTTTTCTGCCGTCCTGTCTTATCATCTGAAATTATTCCTCAGAACTGCTTTCTGCCTGCTCGCTCTCATCAGCCTGTGCACCGTTTCCTGCTCCGCAGCAATTCTTATACTTCTTGCCGCTGCCGCATGGGCACAGATCGTTCCTGCCCGGCTTTTTAGCCTTTCTTACAGTCATGTTATGATGCTCGCCCGGTTTGAGAACATCCTCTCTCTTTGGAGCGGCGTTGTTCTTTCTTACCTGAATGGTGAACAACATTCTTACAGTGTCCTCACGGATAGATGCGACCATATCGTCGAACATATCCATACCTTCCATACGGTACTCGACAACAGGGTTCTTCTGACCGTATGAACGCAGACCGATACCCTTTTTCAGCTCGTCCATATCGTCGATATGAGCCATCCACTTTGTATCTACCACTTTAAGGAGGACAACTCTTTCTATCTCATGGAGAAGTTCCTGACCCAAGTCTTCCTCACGCTTTGCGTATATCTTCAAAGCTCTGTCTTCAAGGAGGTCAACGATATCCTTCTTTGTTATCTCGTCAAGCTCCTGCGGAGTATAATTAAAATCGTCCTCAACGGTGATTATACCCATAAGTCTTTCTTTAAGACCCTGCAAGTTCCAGTTATCCTGAACGTCCTCGTCGGTGATATACATATTTACAGAATCCTCAACGAACTCTTTTATCATGCCGAGGATATTGTCATGGAGATCTTCTCCGTCGAGAACCTGCTGTCTTTGCTTATAGATTATCTCACGCTGTGTGTTCATAACGTCGTCGTAGTTAAGGACGTTCTTTCTGATGTTGAAGTTTCTGCCCTCTATCTTCTTCTGTGAAGATTCGATAACACCTGTGAGCATTTTTGACTGGATAGGAGTATTCTCGTCAACTTTGAGGGTATCCATCATAGCTGTTATCCTCTCGCCGCCGAAAATTCTCATAAGGTCGTCTTCAAGTGAGAGGAAGAATGTGCTTTCGCCCGGGTCGCCCTGACGTCCTGAACGTCCTCTCAGCTGGTTATCGATACGTCTTGACTCGTGTCTTTCTGTACCGATTATATAAAGTCCGCCTGCCTCTCTTACCTTTTCAGCAAGCTCCTTTACCTCTTCTGAATACTTTGCATAGAGTTTCTTATACTCTGCTCTTGCAGCCAGAACTTCCTCGTCCTGAGTATTTGAGAAACCTGCTGCCTCGACAGCGACTTCCTCAGAATAGCCCATTTTCTGAAGATCTGCAAGTGATTTATACTCAGCGTTACCGCCGAGCATGATATCAGTACCACGTCCTGCCATGTTAGTAGCGATAGTAACTGCACCGTATTTACCGGCCTGTGCGACTATCATAGCCTCACGGTCATGGTGCTTAGCGTTGAGCACTTCGTGCTTGATGCCCTTATTTTTCAGCAATCTTGAAAGATACTCTGACTTCTCAACGGAAACAGTACCAACGAGTACCGGCTGTCCCTTTTTATGGCATTCTATTACCTGCTCGATAACAGCGTTGAACTTGCCCTTTTCTGTTTTGAAAACAACGTCAGGGTGGTCAACTCTGATAACAGGCTTGTTTGTTGGTATCTCGATAACATCGAGCTTGTATATCTCTCTGAACTCGTCCTCCTCAGTAATGGCAGTACCTGTCATACCTGACAGCTTGCCATACAGACGGAAGTAGTTCTGATATGTGATAGTAGCGATAGTCTTTGACTCTCTTGCTATCTCAACGCCCTCTTTTGCCTCGATAGCCTGATGCAGACCGTCATTGAAACGTCTGCCCTGCATGATACGGCCTGTGAACTCGTCTACGATAAGGACTTCTCCGTCCTTAACAACGTAGTCGATATCCTTTTTCATAACGCCGTTTGCTTTGATAGCCTGATTGATATGGTGTGCGAGGGTCATATTATCAGCGTCCATAAGGTTTATAACGTTGAACGCCTTTTCTGCTTTCTTAACGCCGCTCTTTGTAAGAGTTGCGGTCTTAGCCTTTTCGTCGATGATATAGTCGCCGTCGAGAAGGTCGTTATCTGCCTTATCGTCCATTTCAACAACGGTAACAGGTTTCAGCGTTTTTGCAAATCTGTCAGCAAGTGAATAGAGCTTTGTTGACTTGTCGCCCTGACCTGAAATGATAAGCGGAGTTCTCGCCTCGTCTATGAGGATAGAGTCCACCTCATCCACGATAGCGAAAGCGTGCTCTCTCTGCACCTTATCCTTTTTATATATTACCATGTTGTCACGGAGGTAATCAAAGCCGAACTCGTTATTTGTACCATATGTAATATCGGCATTATAAGCCTCTCTCTTCTGCTCCTTGTTCATGCCTGTGAGCACAACGCCGATAGAAGTGTTCAGGAAGTGGAACACCTTGCCCATTTCCTCAGACTGGAACTTAGCCAGATAGTCGTTTACTGTTACAACGTGAACGCCCTTTCCTGTAAGAGAGTTAGCATACGCTGCCAGACAGGCAACGAGAGTTTTACCTTCACCTGTTTTCATTTCGGCGATACGTCCCTGATGAAGAACGATAGCACCGATTATCTGAACAGGATAAGGCTTTTTGCCAAGCACTCTGAATGCAGCCTCACGGCAAACCGCAAGAGCGTCAGGAAGAACGTCATCAAGAGTTGAAAGCTCGTCCAGCTTGCCTCTAAGAATGGCAGTCTGTCCGCCCAGCTCTTCGTCAGACATATCGGCATACTTGCTTTCCAATTCAAGGACCTTATTCTTGATAGGTTCTATCTTGGCAAGCTCTTTTTTAGAATAGTTGCCGAATATTTTATCAAACAATCCCATTTTCAATCCACCTTTATTTGTTTTCCAGCCGAAAGTCCGACGGAAAAAGTTAAAAAATATACTATGCTATAAATACACTATTATATTATACAATATCCCATTTTAAAAGTCAAGCAATTTATACCTGTTTTTACAAACAAAAAACGGCGGCAGGTGATATCACGCTGCCGCTGGATCTATTTCTGCATAAGTCTATATTCGCTGATACCGGTGAGGACGGTGAAAGCCACCTGACGCTGATAGTCCTCATTCTCCAGCTTTTGAGCCTCCTCGGGGTTTGAAAGGAAACCGCACTCTATCATGACCGCAGGGTTCTTTGTATTATTGAGCAGGTAAAGCTCATCGCCCACGGGTTTAGTTTCACGGTTATTATCAGGCTGCAAGAGGGCAACGAACTGTTTTTGCATTGCACCTGCGAGCTTTTCGCCCTCAGTGTTATCCTTTGAATAGAACATCTGAGCACCGCTGTAGCGGCTGTCGGTAAACTGGTTTTGATGAATGGACACTGATATGCCGTCGGAATATTTTGAGAATATAGCTAGGCGGTTTTTCATATCGGACTTTTTCTGCTCGCCCAGTCCCTGAGTGCCTTTATCGTAGATAGAGATATCGCTTTCACGGGTGCAGACCACGTCATAGCCCAGGAGTTTCAGACCGTCACGGAGGCTTTCAGCCACCGCAAGGTTTATACCCTTTTCAGGCGTTCCGTCAACAGAAACACAGCCGCCGTCCATACCGCCGTGACCTGGGTCGATGACCACCACTGGTTTATCCAAAGAAGTTTTCACCTTTGTTCCCGACATGACGGCATCGCCGTTTGTTTTGCCATACCAGCACACTGCTGCGAAACCTGCTATCACAACGCAGCACAAAATATTCTGCAATCTTCTGAACATATATCCGTCCTCCTTGTTTTGAAAACAACTTGTTCTCTTTGTACAAGTTATGCGGACAACGGGTACGTTATGACACAAAAATCGCCGTACTCTCACAAGCACGGCGATAAAAATATCATATTATTTCTTTTTGCGTTTTGCCACCAATGCTGCACCTACGCCGATGCCCACAACTGTTGCGGCGGCAACGCCTGCGACTGCCCCTGTGGACGGGTTCACAGCTGATGATTTGTCCTGCGTTTTGCCCTCTGATGTTGGTATATCTACCTTTGGGTCTGCGGACTTTTTGCCGTAGGCGAAAGCCGCGTCACCAACGACATCGCCAAGCTTATAGGCATCATAGGACGAACCCAGCACGCTTTCATCTGTCGGTATCGTTTTGCTGCCTGTGCTCTCAATGTTCACGGAAAGCTCCTCATATGTGCTGTTAAGTGAGCTTAGATACTTTTGGAAATCCTCTTCACTGACCTCGCTGCCCTCAACGATATAGGTCGTTTTGCCGGAAGTCTTATTCTTCTGTGCTGTGCAAAGGTCTGTTTCCATATACTTGCCCACAGCATAAACAAGACGTCTTACAGCATAGTTCTCTGTATCCTTATCGGCATAGCTGTCGGCGGTGAGAAGTGCATTTTCGCCTGTCGTCTTATTTTTATAAGGCTTATAGCCAAAGCTTTCAGCACCCTTGCCGTGGTCGCTTGAAACTCTGCTGCCTGTGATGTAGCTGTGTTTGCTGCCGTCTATTGCCATGAAAACTCGCTTTGATGTGCCGTCCTCATAATCTGCTGCTCCGCCGATAAGAAATTCAGGAACTCCGTCAAAGTCTATATCCTCAAACCAGCCCTCATAATCCCACTCAACGTCAGGGGACATTTCAACGGACAGATCTCCAAGATCTTCATCAAGAAGGTCATGTGCGTTTTTGACGTTTCTTATCATATCTGCCTTGCCTGTTTCTTTAGTCGGCACAGAATATGTATAGTCATTATAAGCCTTGAGAAGTTCGTCCTTGCCTGCGGCTGCAAACTCGTCCTGATATATTACGGTAGTGGTAACGTCCACAGGCACATAGCTGCTTATGGTGCTAAGGAACACGCCATACTGGGTCTTGTTTACCTGCTTTCCACCCACGGTATAAACATCGCTGTTGGTTTTCTCGTCATAGGTGGTCTTGCAAAGCTCCTCCTCTGCCACGCCATTATCGGCGGAAAAAGTCATTTTCCTTACGACGTCCCCCTGCATCATATACACAAACTCACCTGTATAAATGTTTCTGCAAAGTTCATACTCAAAGCCATCAAGGCCGTCGATGTGGTCATACACTCCGCTGTTGCCCTCAAGGTGATTTACTTTTCCGTCTTTATCGAGGATATAGAAATGCCTTGAGCCGTCTCCGACCTGACCGCCCATTATGAACTCAGGTGTTCCGTCAAGGTCAAGATCCTGAAACCATGCACTATAAGAAAACGGAACGTCAGGGTCAGTATCAAAGCTCTGCATATCCTTTATTATCTCGTCCTTTTTATCAAGCACATTCTGCACAAGCTGTTCGCCGGCATCTTTATTCACTACATATTCCTGTGCTGTGATTGCCGCTGCATTTTCGTCGGCTGCAAAGGCAGTTGTCATGCAAACCATACCGGCTGATATCATGACTGCCAAAACTGCTGCACTTATCTTTTTTATCATCATATACACACGCCTCCAAAGTTATGAAACGTCTTAAACCCATCTTCTGCCTTAATTATATCACATTTTTTTAATTTGTCAATGACAAAAACATACAAGTAAAAAACTGGCCAAAGCATCAGCCTTGGTCAGTTCAAATTTATCAAATCAATGAGCGAACACAGTTCATTTTCTACACATAAACAACGCATTTGCGTATTTTACTGTAGGTCGCCCCTGTTAAATTCAGAGAGCTGCAAGCCCTCGTTTCTTTCAAGTGCCCAGCGGATATTCCACTCACTTGTGAAAAGCAGCAGATAGTTGTCACGGAAGTCCTTGACAAGCTTTGTGTCGCTGGAAAGTTTCAGGGTCTTAGGGTCGATATCCTTATTATCTATCCAGCGGATATATGAATACGGCAGACCCTCTTTGAAAAGGTCAACGTTATACTCATTCTTCATTCTGTATTCAAAGACTTCAAGCTGGAGCACGCCGACAACGCCGACGATAACTTCTTCCATACCGCTGTCAGGCTCGTGGAAGATCTGGATAGCACCCTCCTGAGCAATCTGCGTTGTACCCTTTACAAACTGTTTTCTTTTGAGGGTATCTTTCTGACGGACTCTCATAAAGTGCTCAGGTGCGAATGTTGGGATAGACTCAAACTCGAACTTTCTTTTTGGCGAGCATATTGTATCGCCAATAGCGAAAATACCAGGGTCGAACACGCCGATTATATCGCCTGCATAAGCCTCGTCGATAATCTCTCTTTCCTGAGCCATTATTTGCTGAGGCTGAGAAAGTCTAAGCTTTTTGTTGCCCTGAACGTGGAGGACGTCCATATCCTTATCGAACTTTCCTGAGCAGATACGCAGGAAAGTGATACGGTCACGGTGAGCCTTGTTCATATTCGCCTGAATTTTGAACACGAATGCTGAGAACTCAGGGTCGAACGGGTCTATGATACCGGCAGAAGAATTTCTCGGAGTAGGAGAAGTTGTCATTTCGAGGAAGTTCTCGAGGAACGGTTCAACGCCGAAGTTTGTAAGAGCAGAGCCGAAGAACACAGGTGAAAGCTCGCCCTTTCTGACCTTTTCGATATCGAACTCATAGCTTGCACCGTCCAGCAGCTCGATATCGTCGCAGAGAGTAGAATGGAGATCTTCGCCGATAAGGCTGTCCAATGACGGATCGGAGAGGTCAACTTCAGTGGCAGCGACCTGATGCTGTCCGCCGCTTGCCTCGAAGGATATGATATGCTTTTTATCTCTATCGTAGACGCCCTTAAACTCTTTACCGGAACCAATAGGCCAGTTCACAGGGTAAGTTTGGATACCGAGTTCTGACTCTATCTGCTCCATAAGGTCAAAAGGATTTCTTGACTCACGGTCCATTTTATTTACGAAAGTAAAGATAGGGATATGACGCATAACGCAGACCTTGAAGAGTTTTCTAGTCTGATTTTCCACGCCCTTTGAGGCGTCGATGACCATTACGGCTGAGTCGGCAGCCATAAGAGTACGGTAGGTATCTTCAGAGAAGTCCTGATGTCCAGGGGTATCGAGGATATTTATACAATAATTTTTATACTGAAACTGCATAACAGAGGAAGTTACGGAGATACCTCTCTGCTTTTCTATTTCCATCCAGTCAGACACGGCATGGCGGGAGTTCTTTTTACCTTTTACAGCACCTGCCTGAGCTATTGCACCACCATAGAGCAGGAATTTTTCCGTAAGAGTTGTTTTACCTGCGTCAGGGTGAGAGATTATCGCAAAAGTACGGCGGCGTTTGATTTCATCTTCAAGCTTACCCAAAATTATTCCTCCATATTTCATTACATTTTTAAACATACCTGATTAGTATAGCACAGTATTGCGGAAAATGCAAGAGATTTTTTATGAAGAAAGCGAACCGTTGACATTGCCCAAAAACTGTGCTAAAATCAAATTGTAGGTTATCAACAAACTAAGTCACAAAGGAGGACTGTTTTATGAAAGATCTGCTCGAACTTATAAAAACTAGAAGAAGTGTACGAAAATACAAGCCTGATATGATCCCTCAGGACGTTCTCGACCGCATCATTACGGCTGGAACTTACTCCGCAACTGGTAGAAATATTCAGTCGCCTATCATAATCGCTGTCACAAACAAGGAAATGCGTGACAAGATCTCTGAGATGAACAGAAAGATCGGCGGTTGGGATGAGGGTTTTGACCCGTTCTATGGTGCTCCTGTTATGCTCATCGTTTTGGCTGACAAGTCCTGCCCGACTTACATTTATGACGGCAGCCTTGTTATGGGAAATCTTATGCTCGCTGCTCACGATGAGGGCATTGGCAGCTGCTGGATACACCGTGCCAAAGAAGAGTTTGAGTCCGAAGAGGGCAAAGAGATACTCCGCAGCCTTGGCATCGAGGGTGACTATGAAGGCATTGGTCACTGTGCTCTTGGCTACACTGAGGGCGAATATCCTGAGTGCCTCAAGAGAAAAGACAACTGGGTATATTATATCAAGTAATTATAGTCACATCATTTCAATGTAAGGGTGAACAGAGTTCGCCCGCTTTATGACAAATTGTCTGCAAATAAAAACAACAAAAAACGGAGCGGTCAAACCGTTCCGTTTTTTCATACCTATTTTATCAGTGAGCAGACACGTCAGAAAACTGGATTCCTACCTGCTTGCCCTCATATGTTGCAGAATACTCGAATGTAGTATCCACAACTGTTGCCTTGCCGCTGTCATCTATTTTCAGCGTACATTTAGGCAGTTTCTGAATGTAAAGCTGTTTTGTTTCGCCAGGATAGTTGTTGTCATATATCTGGAGGATATATTTTCTATGACAGTCAGAATCCTGAATAAGACCGATAGCATTCACTGTATGGGTATCGTCGATAGTTGTTACAACAGGGATACCGAGGCTCAGTTGATCTTCAAGCTTTTCAAAGCCCTTGCTGTCGTTGTTCAGGTTATATTCTGATGAAGAATCGTCCCACTGCAAAGCGTTGAGCCTATAGAGTGCTCTTGCGAACTCGGCGTCATTCTGTGAATAGCCGCCCTTTATCTTATCGTAGCCCTCTGCGATATCAAGGTCAAGAAGTTCTACCTTTTTCCAGCGGAGGTTTCCGCCTGATATCTTTGTGACGTTCTTTACCCAGCCCTTGTTCTTGCTGTCATATTTATAATCGTCATTGAGCGTCAGCGTATCACCTGTGCAGGAATAGTCAAGATACTTTGTAACGTCTGAATAAGTTCCTGCGAAAAGATCTGAGGTTATCTTGCTCAGCGGTACTCTCTCATCATACTGCTTGCCGAAATCTGTGCTGCTTATATCGTAGCCTGCCGCATTCACCTTTATATCGCTTGAATCAGACGGTTTGATATCCCCAAGCTTTGTTTTAACATTGCCGAGATACCAATCTCTTGCCATAACAGCCATACCGAAGTCAACGCTTGAAGTTGTGGTAGTTCTGAAATTCTTGAATGAGAAACCGTTCACCTTAGGGTCAAAGCCTGTGTTATAAAGTGAATAGCCTCTTACATCGTCATCGGCGTTTGTGTATGTAACGATATCATAATTGAGCGTTGTAACTATCTGCTTGTAAACGTCATTAAGTGCGTTTGCGTCAGATGCTGAATAATACTTTCCGCCTGTGGAATAAGCAAGCTCCTGGAGCCAATCTCTGTCAACATCTCTGCCAAGGCCAACAGTAAGAACGATTATGTCCTTATCCTTTGCGGTGCTCGCAATGCTTGAAACGCTTGCCGGATTTGGCTCGTCAGACTCACCGTCTGTGAGCATTACGACAATGTTTCTATACTTTCCGTTGGAAGTTGCTTTGAACTCGTTCATACATTTCTGCAAAGCAGTCTGGCTGTGAGTTCCGTCAAATATCTCAGGATCGCTCTTTATCTTATCAAGAGCCTCAGAAAGCTTTGTTTTATCGTCAGTGAAGTCCACCATTTTTTTATAGCTGCCTGTGAACTTGCAAATGCCTATCTGATAGCTGCTCTCGAACTTGTCGATAAGGCTCTTTGCGAAGTCAAGACGCTTGAATTCAACGTCATTCTCAGGAGAAGTTACGCACTGCTCCTTCGGATACATAGAACCTGAGTTGTCAACAAGGAAACAAATTCTTGTTGTTGCCTCGTCGTTTACCGTTTTCTCAACGCCGACCACATAAGTTCCAAGCTCTGTCAGTGACGCAGAAACTGTCTTTTTGCTCTTGTTCACCTTTGAATCCACCTTTGTGTAAAGTGTGGAACGTGAATCGAACCTGAGCACTGTAAGGTCGTCGAATGAATAACCCATTTTGCTGAGCTTTGCGGTATCGATATCGAAAGTTATCACCGCAGAGTTGAATTTATAATCAGAATAAGCGTCATAAGCCTTTGTGACGATACTTGCGTTTGAAGAGATACCGAACAGGTCAAGCTCAACAAGTGTTGCACTTGCGGCGTTAGCGTCGCCCTTTATTTCAAGCTTGCAGTTTCCTGCTTTTTTCTCCACTGTCATTTCTCTTTCAGCGTCATTTGTCTTTCCGTCAGACTTTGCATCTCTCGGATTAGTTCCTGCCATAAGCTCATAGCCGTCCAGCAGACCGTCGCCGTCAGTATCAGCCTCAAGAGGGTTCGTGCCAAGCTTTATCTCATCGCCGTCACTGATACCGTCATTATCGGTATCCTCGCTTTGCAGATTAGTTCCGTGACGTGTTTCATCGGCGTTCTTTATGCCGTCGCCGTCCCAGTCCTTATCGTCGGCAAACTCTGCCTCCTTAAATGTGGTGCTTATGTCAAGCTTTGTGATAACAGACTTAGCCATAGCTATACGGTTGTTCTCTCTTATTTTAAGACCCACTATTATGCAGGCTGCAACAAGAAAGGCAAGCACTATGCACAGCACAAGCAGTGTTATTTTCCTTTTTCGCTTACCTCTGTTCATGCTCTGAACAAAATCGTTTGTATCAGAAAAATTTGATCTCATAGAAATTCTTTCCCCTTATTTTATAACGTAATCATCAACACTAATATTCTAGCATATTACCGCACTTTTTGCAAGCAAAATAACTCAGAATTATTCACAAAATAAACCAAGCTTTTTTGTTAGCAAACAGCATATCTTACCAAAATATTAACAAGATAATTCTTTTATTATTAACTAACACAAAAAGGACAGCCCCTTTCAGGACTGCCCTCAGTCTGTCGCAAAAGTATCAAATCAACGGGCGACCTCAGGTCGCCCCTACATACGAATCACTCTTCCGTCACAGTATTGTAGATAACGTTCACAACGAAATCCTTGTCATAGTCTACCTGCAAGATAGAATCAGGTTCAAGTTCGTCTGCGATTATCTTCTTTGCGATAAGAGTTTCTATACGCCTCTGGATAAATCTCTTCAGCGGTCTTGCACCGAAATTCTGGTCATAGCCCTGATTTACGATAGCCTCCTTAGCGGCGTCTGTTACCTCGATACTGAGCCTCTTATCTTCAAGACGCTTGCCAAGCTCTGCGAGCATAAGGTCAACGATCTTGTATATCTCAGTTTTCATAAGCGGCTTGTAGTAGATGATATCGTCAAGACGGTTAAGGAACTCAGGTCTAAACTGCTGTTTCAGCAGAGCGTCTACCTTGTCCCTTGCCTCCTGAGAGATATCTCCCTCCGGGGTTATGCCCTCAAGGATATAAGGAGAGCCGAGGTTTGAAGTCAGGATTATGATAGTGTTCTTGAAGTCAACTGTTCTGCCCTGTGAATCTGTGATACGTCCGTCATCAAGCACCTGCAAAAGGATATTGAAAACGTCAGGGTGAGCCTTTTCTATCTCGTCAAGGAGAACTACTGAGTATGGTTTTCTTCTTACCGCCTCAGTGAGCTGACCGCCCTCTTCATATCCAACATATCCCGGAGGAGCTCCGATCAGACGGCTTACGCTGAACTTCTCCATGTATTCCGACATATCTATACGAACGATATTGTTCTCGTCATCGAACAAAGCCTGAGCAAGAGTTTTTGCAAGCTCTGTTTTACCAACGCCAGTAGGACCGAGGAAAAGGAACGAACCTATCGGCTGATTTGGATTTGCGATACCGGCACGAGATCTCATGATAGCCTCAGACACACGCTCAACAGCCTCGTCCTGACCGATAACTCTTTCATGGAGGATATCAGGCAGGTGCAAAAGCTTTTCACGCTCGCCCTCCATAAGCTTTGCCACAGGGATACCTGTCCAGCGGCAGATTATCCTTGCTATCTCTTCCTCTGTTACCTTATCTCTAAGGAGAGTATTCTTGGTCTTTGACTTCTCTGCCTTTTCTTCCTCTTCGGCAAGCTGTTTTTGCAGGTCAGCCATTTTGCCGTATTTCAGTTCGGCAAGCTTGTTAAGGTCATATTCACGCTCCGCTTTCTCAATATCCTTTGAGCACTGCTCGATATCCTCACGGAGTTTCTGAACCTTTGAGATAGCCGACTTCTCGTTCTCCCATTTAGCTTTCATTTCATTGAACTGCTCACGCATTTCAGAAAGCTCTTTTTGTACCTCATGGAGGTGTTCAACTGCCAGCTTATCAGTTTCCTTTTTGAGCACAGTTTCTTCTATCTCATGCTGGAGTATCTTACGTCTTATCTCATCAAGCTCAGTCGGCATTGAATCCATTTCCGTTCTGATAAGAGCACAAGCCTCGTCCACAAGGTCGATAGCCTTATCAGGCAAAAATCTGTCGGTGATATATCTGTTTGACAGAACAGCCGCCGCAATAAGTGCCTGATCCTGAATTTTTACGCCGTGGAAAACTTCGTATCTCTCTTTAAGTCCACGAAGTATAGAGATAGTGTCCTCAACGGTCGGCTCGTCTACCATAACAGGCTGGAAACGTCTTTCAAGAGCGGCGTCCTTTTCGATATACTGACGGTACTCGTTAAGAGTCGTTGCACCGATACAATGGAGCTCGCCTCTTGCAAGCATAGGTTTCAGCAGGTTGCCTGCGTCCATTGCACCGTCTGACTTTCCTGCACCGACAATGTTGTGCAGCTCATCGATAAACAGGATTATCCTGCCCTCAGACTTCTTTATCTCCTCAACGACTGCCTTGAATCTTTCCTCAAACTCGCCTCTGTATTTAGCACCTGCGATAAGTGCACCCATATCCAGCGAGAACACCTGTCTGTCTTTCAGGCTGTCAGGCACATCTCCGCTGACGATACGCTGAGCAAGACCCTCCGCAATGGCGGTCTTACCAACGCCAGGCTCACCGATAAGGCAAGGATTGTTCTTTGTCTTTCTTGACAGTATCCTTATAACGTTTCTTATCTCGCTGTCCCTGCCGATAACAGGGTCGAGCTTATTCTGTCTTGCAAGCTCCACAAGGTCCTGACCGTACTTTTTCAGCACGTCATATGTTTCCTCAGGGTTCTGGCTCGTTACCTGAGCGTTGCCCCTTACTGACTGGAGCACCTTGAGAAACTTTGATTTGTTTACGCCGAAAGTCTTGAATATTTCCTTCAAAGCACTGTTAGGGCTATCCATGATACCCATAACAAGATGCTCTACTGAAACATACTCGTCCTTCATTCTTGCCGCCTCAGACTCAGCCTCCGCAAAAGCCTTGTCAAGGTCGCTTGAAATATATACAGAGTCCTGTGCACGTCCGCCTACCTGCACCTTAGGTATATCATCGACCGCTCTTGTGAGAGCCGCCTCTATATTTTCAGGGGCTATATCCATTTTTACAAAAAGCTGCGGCACAAGACCGTTTTCCTGTGAAAGCAAAGCCAGCATAAGGTGCTGCTGGTCAACAGCCTGATTAGAATTTCTTGAGGCAATGCTCTGTGCTTCCTGCAAAGCTTCCAATGATTTCTGTGTCAATTTCTGAGCGTTCATAAAATTACCTCCCTTATTATCATAAAGATATATGCTCACAGCAGGCGGAGCTCTCCGCCCACCGCTTAAAGAACGACAACGCCTTTCTGAAGATATCCCTCATAGTTTTCAGATACCTTTCTTACCGCCGTTTCAGGGTCTGCGGCGTTGTCAAAGTAAAGCTGAATACAGCTGTCCATACAGCTTATATAATCACCGATAGCGTTCGCTATATCCTCATCGGTCAGCTCCGACTGAGGCGGTGCGTAAAAATCTCTTGTAAATCTTCCCTCGGCCGTTTCATAAGGCACACCCGTTGTGAAAAGATATGAAAGATATTTTTCTTCGAGCCTTACCCACAACTTGAAAAAGCCGTCAAGCATTGAAATGAGCTGTGTGCTCTGAGTTCTGAAAGACACTTTCAACCTGCCCACCTTTCCATGAAAATCACGGCTCAGCTCTATGCTGTATCGTATGGTCGGCTTATATTTATATCTCAAAGGACTTTTTATTGACATCATGGCGTCAGACGGCTGATTAAGGGTCTGAAACCTGCTGTCCATAAGCTGTTCTATTTTTGAAAATATCTCACGCATTCTTTTTTCAGGGGTGAGCAGCTGAACACGCTCCGCCAAGATCTGATTTATCAGATTTGAACGACTGGTATTCATTGAATATGCAAGCCTGTCAACAGCCTCCACCACATTATCTGCAAGCACCAGACTATACACGCTTTTGTTCATTTCGCTCTCATTCCTTTCTCTAAGGCGTTCCCATATGGCGTCGCCTTTTATCACTGTACTTATTATACCACGTTCTAATAATTTGTCAATAGGATTATATAACTTTAATTACGAATTATATAGATGCACAATAGAAGGTATGTTCTCCCACCCATATTTGTGCACTTTTATTGAAAACTCGTCAGAAGTATGATATAATAACAGATACAAAGTTTGAAAGGCGTGATAAAAATGCTCAAAGGCGTTATATTTGATATGGACGGACTTATGATAGATACCGAAAAGCTGCTCACGAGATTTTGGTGCGAGGCGGCGAATTTTTACGGCTATCCAATGACAAAGGAGCACGTTCTCGGCATACGTTCCCTTGCGGCGAAGTATGCTATCCCACATCTGAAAGGCATTTTCGGCGAGGATTTTGATTATTACAAAGTCCGTGGAAAGCGTATCGAGCTTATGAACGAGTTTATCAGGCAAAACGGTATCGAAAAGAAAAAGGGTCTTGATGAACTCCTTGACTATCTCGACAACTCAGGGCTGAAAAAAGCCGTTGCCACCGCCACCGACCTCCAGCGGACGACACTTTATCTCAGCTCCATAAATATCATTGACAGATTTGACAAGCTTATTTGCGGAAACATGATAGAAAACGGCAAGCCTGCCCCTGATATCTACCTGACAGCCGCCAAAGAACTGGGACTATCCCCAAGCGAGTGCATTGCCCTTGAGGACTCACCAAACGGCATACGCTCCGCCTACGCCGCAGGCTGCAAACCTGTTATGATACCCGACCTTTCACAGCCTGACGAGGAAACAAAAAAGCTTTTGCACGCCTGCTGTGATGACCTTTCCAAGGTCATAGGGGTGATACAAAAGCTTGTATAATAAATGCCAATTCATGTAGGGGCGACCTGAGGTCGCCCGTCTTTGTACATCTGCATGACTTTATAAAAAACAAACCTCGTCACTTCGATGCTGGGACGTCGAGGACGCCGTCCCCTACAATTTTGAAATCACAGCAATTTCTGAACACGGGCGAACGCTGTTCGCCCCTACACTGACTACACTGATTTGCAAAATCAAATACAAAAATGCGGATACCTCCATGAGATATCCGCATTTATTTTTATCCTATCTAATTAGCCCTCAACATCAGAAACAGAAGATGTGTCTGTGTCAGCCTTGCTGTCTGTATCAGCGGAGGCGTTCGTGCCCAGATACTTTTCATAAATAGCTATCTGATCCTCTACAGACTTTAGCTCGTCCTTAGACTTTGTTGTCACGCATATATATGTGTGACCGTTGTCGTCAAGCATAGTTGAAAGTGTGTACTTTGCCTCGTCAGTAAAGCCGGTCTTTCCGCCCTCTATGCTTATGCCGTCGTCAGCCTCGCCGTCGCCGTCACAGTCGATGTAATAGCCCTCTATCCTCTGTGCAATGATGCTTGTAAGCTCGATGCCGTCTTTGTGCTGCTTTGTCTTTGAAGTTGTGTAGCTTGTTGTTGTGAGCACCTTGCGGCAGGTTTCATTATCCATTGCAGCCTTTGTGAGAACTGCGATATCGATAGCTGTTGAGTAATGGTTCTTGTTGTGCAGACCGCTTGCGTTCACAAAGTTCGTACCTGTAAGACCAAGCTCCTGGATCTTAGCGTTCATAAGCTCAACGAACTTCTCCTCAGAGCCTGCCACTGCGTTTGCAAGACCTGTTGTTCCGTCTGCACCGCTCACAAGGATAGCAGAATAAAGCAGATCTTCCATTGTAACAGTTTCGCCTGCCTCAAAGCCTGCTCTTGAGGCATTGTCCTCGATAAGAGGGTCGATATCGTCGCTTGTGAACTTGTATGTAGCGTCCATATCCTGAATGTTCTCAGCTGCCACAAGCAGTGTGAGTATCTTTGTCAGTGACGCAGGATATATCTTCTTCTCATAATTGTAGCCTGCAACTATCTCGTTTGTATCAGCGTCAACAAGTATCGCTGTGTTTGCAGACATACCCTTTATGCTGATATCCTTATAGCCTGCCGACTGAACAGGATAATTGCTTACTGGTGTTTCAGCAACTGATGAAAGATCGTCCGCCTCAGACATCTCATCAGATGAGCCTTCTTCTGAGCTGTTGTCTATTTTCACAACTGCGTCAGACACCTTGCTCTCCTGAATGGTGTATCTTCCTGTTACCACCAGTGCCGCAGAACCCACTGCCACCAGCATTATAACGATAAGCACAGCGACTACCGCTGCACCGCCCTTTTTGTTTGTCCTCTTCATTTTTACAACAATTCCTTTCCTAGTGCTCAGACTGCACCTATCTCCTCTTTTTCTTCCTCCTGACCATATTTAGCCTCATACTCGTTAAGGGTATTGTGACAGTATTTAAGTATATCTCTTCTTGTCACGATGCCGATAAAGACCTCTCTGTCATCAATGACAGGAACAAAGTTCTGGTCCATTGAAAGAAGTATCAGGTCCTCAATAGTGGAGTATACATAGACAGGTTTCATCTTGACACGCCTTGTTATCTCGCTTATCTTATATTTTTCCAGCTCACGCATATCCTGAATACCGTTATTGAGCATGAACCACAGAAAGTCGCCCTCTGCAAGGGTCTTGACATATCTGCCCTCACGGTCGATAACAGGCACAGCGGTAAAGCCGTGATTTTTCATTTTCTCAAGAGCCTGTCTTGCCGTGTTGTCATCATAAACATAATCCACGCAAGCCTTAGGCTTTAAAAACTTTAGTATATTCATTTGTATAGTTCCCCTGTAAGCACACGTTAAGCATACGTTTTTGGTCGCATTTGACCGCACCTATAATTATACCAAAAAAACGCATACAAGTAAAGCACGGAGAGGGCATTTTCCGCCCTGCGTTTTCACCAAATCTCCACGCTGAAATTGTGCATTTTACCTATCACTGCGAAACAGACTTGAAACCATATGTATAAACAAGGCTCACAAAGCCGTCATAGGATATAGTTTTAAGATCGTCAGTCTGATATCCGCCGCTGCTGAGGTCGTCAGTAGTAACGCCTGCTTTGCTGAAAATACCCTGACAGTAGCCAAGCCTCTGATCCTCAGACATACTGTCAAAATCCACAAGACCCGTTGCCTGAGAAACGTCGAACAGGCTGTCATCAGCACCCTCTGAAAGCTCGTCAACGGTATACTCAGAAACAGTATCGTCAGCACCCTCCACAGAATATGTCTGCGTATACTTTTTCAAACTGCCGTCAGCCTTGTCAAAATAAAGGTCTATGGCCGTGATATAAGTATCGCCTGTATAAGTGTATTCCTCTATGTCATACTTCTCCGCCTCATCGCCGTTTATGTGACCATAAGTTCTCGGAAGATCCTGTTTTACTATGCTTTCTATAACGCCATCAAGCTCCGTCACGTCAGACTTGTGATAAACGCCTGTTACGTTATCATAGTCATAGCTTACGCCGTCAACAGAGATAAAACCGCTCGTGCCTATATCGGACGTTACCTTGAGATAGATATTTCCGCCCTTTTTTGCTCTCACAACCTCCTGCTTTGAACCGTCGCTCTCCGTGCAGGTAGTTTTCAGTGTGTAATCGCCGTCAAAGATCGCAGCTGTCTTTGTGATAAGCTCGCCCTGCTCGTTCACCACCTGACTGTCCTCGCTGCCGCTTTCGTCAGCCTTGCTGTCCGCAGGCTTTTCGCTGTCAGTTTTGTCCACAGCCGACGCAACAGCCTTGCTGTCCGCCGCAGAAGAGCTGTCTTTATTGTCCTTTGAGCAGCCGGCTGCACACAGGCAGATCACGCAGGCACAGACAGCCGCACATATTTTCTTTATATCCATATGTAAATATTCCTTTCAGACTATGTACTACATTTTTTCAATGCATTATTGCCTATAACATTATACACCCCTCAAACTTTTATGTCAAGAGATATGACAGTCCGTAAATTTAAGATACAAATTGCTTTTTCAACTTATTTACGCAAATAATAGTACAAAAATCACCTATCAATGTATACCGTGAGTTCATGCTTTTTTCACAAAAGTCTGATATACTATTTGGGTATTCTGACGAAAGAATACATAAAGTGGGAAATATATATGAATAAGAGGAAGTAAAAAATGCAAGCTGGTCTAATAATCGGAAATCAGATAATCATAATGTTCATTATCCTTATTATAGGTGCATTCTGCTATTTAAAAGGGATAATCACAAAAGACGGCACAAAGCAGCTGTCATCATTCGCACTGAATATAATCAATCCTGTGCTTATTTTCATGTCCTACCAATCGAAATATGATAAGACCCTTGTTCACGGACTGCTGTGGTCATTTCTGCTGTCGGCGATATCCTATGCAGTGACAATACTGCTTACATATGTCCTTATAAGAAAAAAGACTCCTGACCTTGCGGTGGAGCGTGTTTCGTCAATATATTCAAACTGTGCCTTCATGTGTATACCGCTCATAAACGGCATCTACGGCTCTGAGGGCGTTTTGTATCTCACGGCGTATCTTACCTTCTTCAACGTCCTTATTTGGACTCACGGACTTATGACAATGAAAGGCGAGCGTGACTTTTCATCTCTTGTGAAAGCCCTTGTGTCCCCGTCAGTTATAGCCGTTGTGGTAGGACTTGTGTGCTATCTCACAAACATCAGGCTGCCGAAAGTCCCTGCCACGGCTTTGCAGTATATCGCCGATATGAACACACCTATCGCCATGGTGATAGCAGGTGCTACCGCCGCACAGACCAACGTGCTCAAAGCACTTCAAAACCGCCGTATCTACTACGTTTCACTGTGCAAGCTCATTATCCTCCCTGTTGTTGGATTTTTCGCAATGTGGATATTGAACCCTCCTGCCACAGTTCTTATGACCGTTACCATAGCTGCCGCCTGCCCTGCGGCGACCATGTGCACAATGTTCGCTGTAAACCTTGACAAGGACCCTAAAACAGCCTCAGAGATCTTTACTGTCACCACTATCCTCAGTGCTGTATCTCTGCCGCTTATAACTATCTTTGCCGACAGACTTACATATCATATTTAAAGTCAGCCTCAGCAAACATATCCATATAAACAAAAAGACCTGTCAGCATTTCGCTGCACAGGCTGTGAAAAGATAAATAAGCTACGCTCTGCAATGCTTTCCGAAAACCTCGGAGAGCATTTTTTATATCACTCTTTTTGCTGCACCGCAGACCTTCTATAACAAGCCTGCCGCACATCTCGATCCCCTTTTATAATTTTTTATCCACCCATAGTATACACCTTACTTCAACGGTGCCTCGGATGATAAAAGTATAACATATAATTAATTCACTGTCAATATTTCTTTGAACAAATAAAATATAAATTGTATATTTCAATAAAACAGGCGGGAAATTTAGAGCACTTTACACAAATTTGTCAGAAAGTATTCTTAAACAAGTCATAATTATAACGTTATTTGCCTTTTTTCTGCAAAATATTGTCCTCAGCCTTCATGAAAAACCTGTATACGTCCCCAAGTGACGCAAGGTCGCTGCATACGGTGTCGAGCAAGTCCACGTTGAAAAGCAGCTTAGGGTCTTCGCTGTCAAAGCTTACGCCTATGTCCTTTTTGTTGAGCCACAAAGCGTCCTCACGGCTCGCCTGAGGGAAATGGTCACGCTTATATTCGTCACCAAACAGAATAAACTTGCTGTTCGCTTTCAAAGCCCTGCGAGCCTTTTTGTATTCCTGAGCACCTGCAAGTATCATCGCCCTCATTTCGTCCATGCTTTCTCTGTCGGTCTTGTAATATCCGCAGCCATAACCGAAACCGTGGGTAGAAATATAGAAATAAAACTCAGGCATAGGGTGATATTCGCTTTTGTCACGCTGGCATTTCAGCGAACACCACACGCTCTCCCTGAATATCGGGCCGCCCTTGTTGTAGCGAGCGTCTTTATAAAGCCTTGATATCTTTTTCGGGTTGCATACTATCCTGCTGTCGATATCGTTCATTATAGGCGTAAGTGCATTGATAAGCTCCGCAAAAGGCTCTTCTATGAGCCTGTGATAATCCTCCTTGTGTTCCTTGAACCATTCCTTGCTGTCCCTTGCATGATTTTCAAACAAAAAGCCGATAGCCTCTTCACTAAATAGCATTTTTCTCTCTCCTTGATGTTTCTAAACTTATTATAGTATATCACAAATCAACGTTTTAATCAAGAAAAAGAGCCTGCCAAAGCAAGCTCTCAGTCTGTTACAAAAGTGTCAAATTAACGGGCGAACACTGTTCGCCCATACATTTAAACAGCGTATTTACGCAGATTATAGGGGAGCGGCTCCATTTCTTTTTCACAGAAATGGACGTCCCGCATATTTATGACAAAATGTTTATCAAAAAGTTTTTATAACGTCCTCAGCTATCTGCTCAGGAGTAAGATGATTTTCTTTCAGCACCTCGGCAGGGTCATAGCGGTCATAGAACTTCTTTTCAAGACCAAAGCAAAGCGTCTTAACATCGCTGTCGCCATAGAATCTTGCTATCTTCTCGCCAAATCCACCCTCAAGAACGCCGTCCTCAAGAGTGATAACGATCTTGTGGTCAGCCTTGAGGCTTTCAAGCATATCCTTGTCAACGCCTGTGATATAGTAAGGATTTATTACTGTAGCCTTAACGCCTGTCTTTTCCTCAATAAGCTTTGCAGCCTCAACGCCCAAGCCGTAGAATGAACCCAGTGCGATAACAGCCACCTGACTGCCCTTCTGTGTCATCTCATACTTGTTGAGCTTTGAAAGATCCTTTGTGAAAGGCTTGCCGTCTGAAACAAAGTTTGCAGGAACTCTGATAGCAACAGGGTGCTCGTTCTGGTCAAGTGACCAATCCAACATTGCAAGATACTCTTCCTTTGTTACCGGTGCAAGATAAACAAGCTCAGGGATATTTGATATCATTGGTATATCGTAAATGCCAAGGTGTGTAACGTCGTTCATGCCGTAAACTGACGCCGCAAAAACAGCTATGGTAACAGGGCTTTTATTGATGCAAACGTCCTGAGAAAGCTGGTCGTAGGCACGCTGTATAAACGAGCTGTAAACGCCATAGAAAGGCTTTCCTCCGTTCTTTGCTATACCTGATGCAAAAGCAGTAGCGTGCTCCTCTGCAATGCCAACGTCTATAAACTGCTTGCCTGCTTTCTTTCTGACATCAGGAGTAAAACCGAAAACTGTCGGAGTAGCAGAAGTTATTGCACATACCGACTTGTCAGCCGCCATTTTTTCAAGAAGATAATTGCAGGTAACAGAGCCGTAATCCTCGCCCTCAAAATTGAAAAGTGACTTGCCGGTTTCAGGGTCGAATGGCATATGCCAGTGCCATGTTTCCTTATCCTTTTCCGCAGGAGCATAGCCCTTGCCCTTTTGTGTTACAATGTGAACGACAACAGGCTTTTTGCTGTCCTTTACGCTCTCAAACGCCTTGATGAGCGAAGTGATATCGTTGCCGTCCTTAACGAAAACATAGTCAAGACCCATAGCCTTGAAAAGGTTACATTCAGCCTTGCCGTCAGTATCACGGAGCAGCTTGAGATTTCTGTACATACCGCCGTGGTTCTCAGCGATAGACATATCGTTATCATTCACAACGATGATAAAGTTGGTATCCATTTCTCCTGCGAAGTCGATACCCTCCAAAGCCTCTCCGCCGCTGAGTGAGCCATCGCCGATAACAGCGATAACATTGCCCTCCTCGCCCTTGAGATCTCTAGCCTTTGCAAGACCGCTTGCAAGGCTCACGGAAGTTGAAGTGTGACCAACATTAAAGAAGTCATGCTCGCTCTCCTCAGGGTTTGTGTAGCCTGAGATATCGTCGAACTTGTCGGCGTCAAGGTATGAATCCTTTCTGCCTGTGAGCATTTTATGCGGATAGCTCTGATGTGAAACGTCAAAAACTATCTTGTCCTTAGGGGACTCAAAAACATAGTGCATAGCAATGGTAGCCTCTACCATGCCGAAATTAGGGCCAAAGTGTCCGCCGTGCTTGCTGAGCCTAAAGAGCAGAGCCTTTCTCATTTCCCCAGCCAGTGCAGTCATTTCGTCAACGCTGAGCTTTTTAACGTCAGCAGGTGAGTTTATCTTTTCAAGATACATTTTTAATTCCTCCTGTTTTTTATTTCTTAGCTTTAGCTTACTTATATTGTAACACCTAGAGTTAGCTCCAAGTCAACAGGTTACAGACACATTTTACATTTTATTAACATTTGAACTTTTCTTACTTGACAAGTTACCGAATATCTGTTATAATTTTCAACAAACATATACCCCCATAGGCAGAAAGGAGCAAACTTTATGAAACAATGTATGGACGCAGACAACCTGCACAGACGTCTGAAAAAGATAATCGGACAGGTGAACGCCATTGACAGAATGATAGACGAGGACGTTCCATGCGAGGACGTTCTCTCGCAGATAAACGCCGCAAAATCGGCACTTAACAAGGCAGGTCAGATAGTTCTGGAGGGTCACATCAACCACTGCATAAAGGACGCCGTTGAGCGTGGCGACAGCGAGGAGATAAAAAACTTCGCAAAGGCTATCGAGCGTTTTGCTAATATGCAGTAGATGAAATACGATACCGATAAACCGATACAAAGATGAAAAAAACGGGCGAACACTGTTCGCCCCTACAAATGATATAGGTACGTTATTTTGCGTAGGGGCGACCTTTGGTCGCCCGCTATTATTATGTATCGCTGTCATTACATATTATAACAAACTAAAGCTGAGATATAAAAATACCTCAGCTGAAAATATCGAAAAAGTATCAAATCAACGGGCGACCTCAGGTCGCCCCTACATATAAACAATGTTTTTACGCAATTTGTGTTGGAACAACGTCACTCTGATTTAGAACTTTGTCAACAAGCTGAGCTGAGATATAAAAAATATCTCAGCTTTTTTATTTTTTCTCTTGATAACCTATACCTCCTATGGTATAATCAAAAAACGCAGTACACATACCCCTATATGTATGTTTAAATGAACAGGAGGCATAACAATGAAAAAACTCATGGAGAAACTTGAAGAACTTCTTGAAAAAGGCGAAACAAAGAAAGATATCGCATTTCTTGTGATATCGGGCATTGCTCTTGTTATAAGCCTTGCCGCACCAAAGGATATCCTTCCATTTGATATTGCATGGGTGGCGATAATACTTTGCGGCGTTCCGATAATCCTTGAGGCGATCATAGGGCTTGTTAAAGCGTTCGATATCAAAGCGGATGTGCTCGTATCCCTTGCCCTTATAGCATCAGTGTGTATCGGCGAGGACTTTGCCGCAGGTGAAGTTGCTTTCATCATGCAGTTTGGCGGACTTCTTGAGGACTTGACGTTGGTAAAAGCAAGGGCAGGCATAGAAAAGCTTGTTCACCTCACCCCTCAGACCGCAAGGCTCATCACCCCTGACGGAGAAAAGGTGATACCTGCCGAACAGGTGAAAATAGGCGACAAACTGCGAGTTCTGCCGGGAGAAACAATAGCCGTTGACGACGTTATAACAAACGGCGAAACAAGCGTTGACCAAGCTGTCATGACAGGCGAATTGCTGCCTGTTGACAAAACCGTGGGCGACGAGGTATCCTCAGGTACAGTAAACCAGTTCGGTGCATTTGAAATGAGAGCTACAAAAGTGGGTGAGGATTCTTCCATTCAACGAATGATAAAGCTTGTTCAGTCCGCAGACGCAGGCAAGGCTAAAATAGTCGGTCTTGCCGACAGGTGGGCGACATGGATAGTCGTTATCGCACTGACCGCCGCCGCACTCACATGGTTCATTTCAGGTGAGATAATAAGAGCCGTTACGATACTTGTAGTATTCTGTCCATGCTCACTGGTGCTTGCAACGCCTACAGCTATTATGGCAGAAATAGGAATGTAACAAAGCACGGCTTTCTTGTCCGTGAGGGCGATGCACTGGAAAGGCTCTCAAAGGTGAAAAAAATATGCTTTGACAAAACCAGCACGCTTACCTACGGCAGCCCTGAGGTCACTGACATATTTGCCGAAAACTGCACCGAGCAGGAACTTTTCGCCCTCACTGCGGCTGCTGAAAGCTACTCCGAACACCCTCTTGGCAAAGCGGTAGTAAAATGTGCAAAGGCGAAAAAACTTGCAATACCACACAGCGAGAATTTCTCCATGAAAACTGGAAAAGGCGTTCAGGCTGTTGTGGAGGGCAAAACTGTGCTCTCAGGCAATGTAAAATACCTCAAAGAAAATGACATTGCCGTTTCTGACGAGCTTTTGGATTGTGCACAGAAATACATTGATAAGGGCTGCACAGTGATATACACAGCTGTAAACTGCGTAACAATGGGATTTTTGGTGCTGTCAGACACAGTAAGAAACGAAAGCCGTGGCATGATAGCCACTCTTAAATCCATGGACGTTGAGCCTGTTCTTCTAACCGGCGACAACGAAAAGTCAGCCAAAACCATTGCCGACAGCCTTGGCATAACCGAGGTCAAAGCAAACTGTCTGCCTGAGGACAAACTCAACACCATTGCAAAGCTGCAAAAAGACGGAGCGGTAGCAATGATAGGCGATGGAATCAATGACGCCCCTGCCCTGAAACGTTCAGACGTCGGTATCGCAATGGGCGGCGTTGGCAGCGACATAGCGGTTGACGCAGCGGACATTGCACTTGTGGACCACGAAGTGAAAGAACTGCCGCACCTTATAGCAATATCAAAGCGAATGATGACCACAATAAAAATCGACCTGACGTTCTCAATGACACTGAACTTTGTGGCGATAATTCTTGCAATAGCCGCAGTCCTTAATCCTGTTATCGGTGCACTTGTTCACAACTGCGGTTCAGTTATAGTAATAGTAAATTCAGCGTTGCTGTTAAAATGGAGGTCAAAGAAATGATACTAGGCATAATAGGAATAATTATCGGCATACTTGTACTTATCGCAGGCATTTATTACCTTGCCACCGACAAAGAGAAAAACGCAAAGAAGATCTACGGCACAGCCTCTGCTGTTGGAGCAATAATAACGGCAGTTTCGGTTTTCATTCTGATATCAAATCTGTAAAACAAAAAAGCGGTCGGAGAAGTACCGATCGCTTTTTTGCCCCTTGCAAATCCCTCCGTCTGTGGTATAATTAAAACAACCCAACAGAAAGGTCTGAAAGTATGGAATATAAAGTTATAGACATAAGTGAAGAAGATTACGGCTGCGAGGGCATACCTGAGGGCAGCGAACTCATGTGCAGCGTTTTGCTTGAAAGCACAGAGGGCACACGCAAGTGGGTAAAAATCGCCGACAGTTTCCTCAGAGAAAAGGGCATCGATATCGGCAGCGTTGTCACCACCGATTAACCTGCGTCCCCAGGGATATCGCACAATATCTCACAAAGCTCCTCATCAGTAGGTTCTGTGATATCAAAACCGAGAACGCCGTCCCCTTTGCTGTCAGTGCACCTCAGCACTTCCCACACAAATGTGGACAGCGTGCACTCAGCAAACATTTCCTTTTCACCTTTGCATGGCAGTCCCTCAGGGATATGCACAGTAAAAATAGGATTTCCATATGGCGTACAATCCACATATTCGTCAGAAAAAGAATCTTTCCTGCACACACCACTCATCGAATATCTTGTCACAAGAAATCTCTGACCCACATCATCGCTTTCCTTTTCAAAAGCGATCTCGACCATATCTATAGTCGTTTCTACGGCATATATCTCAACAGGACAAGAATAACCATTGTAAAGCCTGAAAGTTCTGTTCTCATAGTAAAAAGGTTTGCTTTGGCATATATGACCAGATTCTGAAAACTGAAAAATGTTATATTCAGGATCATCAGTGTAATAATCAGTGACATTTTCACCAGCCTTGCTGCGGAAATATCTCTCTTTCTGTTTTTCAAGTCTGTGCTTTTTTACGTTTTCTTCAGAAAAATAGTTTTGCTCAAAGTCATCGATATCGTCTGTAAAGAATGGTACTACACCGCTTGCAAAAGCAGGACCATTGGCGTCGAACAAGGTTATTTTGTATATCATGCAAATTCTCCTTTCGTTATTGTAAAAAAACAAGCCGCAAACGAAAACGTCTGCGGCTTAAAAAATGAATCTGGCAGGGGCAGAAGGATTCGAACCCTCGGCACGCGGTTTTGGAGATATTTACCAATTCTGCATTTTAATCGCACTTGACAAATCGTCAAAATATGTTATGATATAGTAAAAAATACAAGGAGGAAGAATTATGAGAATTATTGAAAACAAAAAGGAAGCAACTACACTTGCAGGTGGCTGCAATGAACTGATCAAGCCCGAAAAGCTGACTAAAATGCTCAAACATGATGAGGCTATCAAGTATTGCCATGATTTCTTTGAGTATACCCCTACAAGGTTTGGCTTCAACGGCAGCAAGATCTACAAGATCGATGAGGGAAAAGCTACTGCCGAGTTTGACGATCTTGAGGACCTTGAAGAAACATTCATCCGAAAGAACAGAGAAATGGACACAGAGCTTCATGAAGCACAGATTGAGGAACGAACAGAAGCTATCATGAGAGTAGCTGCTGAAGCTGACCTTGATGAGCTTAAAAGATACAAGATGTTCATAGACTATGAGATCGAAAAGAGAAAGGGTAACAATCCTCCTAATCCTTTTACAATGGAAAATCTCTGGTACAAATAGAAAACAAAAAGCTGATGAGACAATACTCATTGGCTTTTTCTTTTTCGGAAAGCTAAGCTATGAAAATTGCTGCTGAGAATATCGGCAGCTTTTTTGATAGCTTGACTATCAGGCATAGACAGGGTAGCTCCCTGAGCGGCAGGACGGTGTTCTCCCCTGCTGCTTTTTCTATGTCATCATTGGGGAACACAAAATGATATCAAGAAAGGATGTTCATAATGGAGAACACAATTATTATTTCGATCATAACTGAAAAAGGCGGCACAGGAAAAACAACTACAACATTCAACCTAGGTTGCGCATTAGGAAAGATCGGCAAAAAAGTGCTACTTATCGACCTTGACAAGCAGGGCAACCTCACTTCGTATTGCTCAGAGTCAGCAGTAAGAAAGACCATAGCAGATCTTATCTACAGTTCAGCGTCTGGTGATACTTCTATAGACTATGCAGAGTATATCAAGAATTCTGAGAAAAATCCAAACGTTGACTATATATCCGCAGGACGTATGCTCGGTTCGGCTAACAGCGTGATCGCCTCATCCGCCAACTGTAACTATATACTCAAGCTCATGCTCCGTGATAAGGCTTTGACGGATACCTATGACTACATACTCATAGACAATCGTCCTGACCTTGATCTTCTTGCGCAGAATGCTCTTAACGCTTCAGACTTCGTTATTATACCAATAGACGCTGGTATATTCGCCTTTGACGCCATTGACCTCATTACAGAAAAGGTCAATGCTATAAGGGCAACAACGAATCCACGTCTTAAAATACTTGGCATTCTTGAGAATAGAAGCAATATAACCACAACGTCTAAAGAAATAGACATTGCCTGCCGAAAGATATATGGAGATACAGTTTTTGATACTGTTATTCCAGCTCGTCCTGAGCAGGTCAACAAAACAGTGAAAAGCTATGCTGGATGTGTTAATCTGACAGGCAACACGCTTGCTGAAAAGTACACAGAGTTTGCAGAAGAAGTAATGGAAAGGGTGAATAGATAATGTGCAGCTTGCTTGAAAGACGCAGCCAACATCAGGAGAATATGCAATCTGAGGCTGAAAACATCAACCATGAGCTTGCCGCTGAGTATCTTGATCAGTGGCAAGGTACAGCTCAGAGGATCGTTGAGCTGGATATAAACAGTATCAAACCATACAGAACACCTGAGGGTAAAGAACAGCCATACAAGATAAGGCAATCCAAGGTTGAACGTCTGGCTATCTCTATAAGGGACCTGGGCGTCCTGCAGCCAGTTATAGTTCGGAGAAAAGAAAGTGAATATGAGATACTCGCAGGTCATCATAGATACTATGCGGCTAGGCTGTGCGGTCTGACGACTATTCCATGCCAGATCAAGGACAACATAGACGACTTCACGGCATACATGATTGTTGCAGAGTCCAATACAAGAACAGATGACGTTCTTCCCTCAGAAAATGCCGAGATCTTCAAAACGTACATGGATAAGCGTGGTATGGACAATGAAACCGCTACACTGAATGAGATATCTGAGAAATTCGGCGTTTCCAACACGACAGTATACAGATATGTACATCTACTGAAGCTATCCGCAAGGCTCATTCCAATGGTTGATAATAAGGTTATTCCTTTCGGACGATATGAAATGCTTTTAGCACATCTTTCCGAAGAACAACAGAATATCATAGCAGATTACATTGAAATGTATGACCTCAGAACTTTCCCAGGCAAATACATCAATGCAGTCTGTGCGTACTGTGACGAAAACGGAAACGAAGAACTGACCGTTGACAAGGTATACGATATCTGTCATCAGCCTAAAGCTAAAAAAACTGAGCAGGTATCAACAAGTATATACACGAAGATATCAACCATGTTTCCGTCCCTTGAAAGTTCTTCACAGGACGATATGGATGATCTTATAGTCAAGCTGCTTGCGGAACATTTTGCAGCAGAAGAAAACTAGGACACTTAAAGTTTCAGGTGTCCTTTTTTTGTTGACAAATGTTGTTTTAAATGATAAAATGGGGGAATGAGGAATGATAGGTTATATTATATTCATAATAATATTCTTAGTTGGAATTTTATACACAGTGAAAAATAAGGACAAAAAGAATGAGTTAATGGTATCGTTATATGATATACTCTGCTTATTGACAGTGTATATAATGTCAACAGAATCGACACGTTTACTTATTCCACGATTGATAGTTATTTGGCTAATGGTAATATATATTATAATTCGTGAAAAATATTACAGTCCATTGTCGCAAAAATGGAAAGTAATTTTTGTATGCGCAACAATCATTCTTCTAATAATTCTATGTTGGAAATGGACACGTGAGTTTATTTAAATTCTTGTTTAATTGCAGGCTAAAGTTTCGACGTTTTTTATACCAAAACAGATACTTGATTGAACGAATGTATAGCACAGCATGGTTTTTGATGTTTTCTAACATTATATTAACTTTAATTATTCGGAATAGATTTTCTGAAGCAATGCTAGTAATAATATCAATATGTTTTTTTCTGATTGATTTTATAAGGTCACTAAATAAAATGACGACATCATTACGTTCATTTTTATTAGATAGTGTCTTTTTAGAGCTTATATCGTTAGCCGTACTTTTTGATGTCTTTAACAAAATTGCACATTTAGGAAATAATTCATATAATTTCATCATACAATATGTATTGATAGTATTAGCAATAACCATTTCATGGTCAATTGTCAGTTGCATGGCTAACAACAAAGTTGCTACATTAGCAAATATTATATTATCTACTGCGATTGGATTGATGATATACATTAAGGACGCTATTTTTGATGTTCTACCTGATAGCCTGTTTCAAAAATATGATTCTTCCGATTTTTTGATATCGATTGGCTACACACCAAAAGGAATAGTGCAAGCAGCATTAAATTACGCATTCTTACCATTCCTAATAAGCAATATAATTGCTGCTCTTATTTGTGAAATAAAAGGATATTGGATTGATAAATACAATGGCGGCAAAGATATTACGATGGAAATGATAAAAAGCAATATAAATGAGGAAAAAGAACATAATACGAATGTATCTGTAGAAAATTCAGAGAAATTGGAACAAAATCAAGCTAATATTGAAATGCAAGTTAAAATAATCGACAATCTTTTAGCAAAAGGTTTTAAGCTATCAGAAGCTTTAGAGCTTGCGGAACTTAACGAGGAAACATATAACAAATTCAAAGCTGCGAAGTAATTTTGTCCACGGACAAAAATCGAATACAAACGTAAGGACACTTGATATTTCAGGTGTCCTTTTTTTATAAAAAGGAGTAATTAGACCATGGAAAGAATATTTTACATTTCACTGGGTGCAAGTCTTTGTATAACAGGAATTTGGGGAATAATCAGAGAATTTATTCCTGAGAAATACAGACTTTTCAAGAAAGGCAGGAAAGAAAAATGATTTTTCAAGATGAAGAGCATGAGAAATTGTTTAATAAATTGTGCGAGAAAATGCCCTATCTTGACGGCTATCACTTGTCGCTTGCATATCTTCTGACAATGGATAACGTGCTTCGCAACCATATTGGCGCACTATATGACGTAAAAAAAGATGTTATTATTTTCGAGGGCTTGAGCAAGCCTTTTCAGACGCATACGAGCTTGAAAACAACACGCCTTGCATTTAATCTTTGGAACGGCACGGTTTATGACTCAGATCCACCCGAAACGTATATCGACAAGAATGGAGAAAAAGCATATATTCCGAGCAAGTATTATGCGCCCGACACTATCTTTAACTGCACCTATGCACCATACTACTTCGAAGCCATCAAAATCAGGTTCGAGATTTTCATGTGAATAATGAAATGGAGGTAATGGTATGAAAGTAAAGCACTATCACAGAGAATATGACAGCTACAAGACCGAACGTCAGTGGGCGCTTGAGGGCTTTCTTGTAGCAGAAAATGTAGATGGCATAGAGCTTTTGCCAAGCAAACAAAGCAAACAGCCATGCAAGTATTACAAACCTACTGAAGTCAGACCTGCAACAGAGAGTGAGTTGCAGGCTTTTTTTCAGCCCGAAAAAGAAAAACGCAGAGAACAGGCAAGGGCATATCGTAAGGCTAGGCTAGAACGTGAGCAGGAAGAACGTGAAAGAGAACTTGAAGAGGCAAAGTGGTGTGCTGTTGAGCCTTACAAGAAAAAAATTGAAGAATTGAGCATGGTTATAAATGCTCTTGATAACGATCCGTCAACAGCCATTGCTATGAACTTTGAAGCAACGGGATATGAATATGGAGATGAATTATTACAACTATCAATCATCAACTTCAAAGGGGATATTCTTTTTAACAGCTATTTTAAACCCAAAAAACACAAAGAGTGGATAGAAACTGAAAAAGAAAACGGAATAACGCCAGAAATGGTCGCTAATGCACCACGAATATCTGAGATGGCTAAACAAATTGCTGAAATATTTAATAAAGCAGATCTTATTTTGTACAGTAAAAATTATAGTTATTATTGGCTATTTTCATGGAGCAACATTTTAATTCAACCAGAATATCGAAGAGAAGTAAATGTAAATGAAATGATAACTGAAAGTGATAACTTTGAACTTCCAAAGGATAGTCTTGAAAAGTGTCAAGCTATTTTGAAGCTCTACAAAGAGAAATTGCATTGGGTGGAGGAGGATAAATAATTATGAAAAACAAATATATCATTATTGACACAGAAACAACTGGCTTTCACCCATATGACGGGGACGAGTTGCTACAAGTATCTATCATAGATACTGACGGAAATGTATTATTCGATGAATATTTCAAGCCGCAGCACCGTACCGAATGGAAAGAAGCTGAACAGGTGAACGGCATAAGTCCTGAAATGGTCGCTGATCGCCCTGCTATTTCTGAAAAAATATCAGAGATAAATGCTATTATTGAAAATTCTGATACTATAATCGGGTACAACACGCAGTTTGACATTGGTTTTCTTAAAGCAAATGGTGCGATAGTTCCTGACGATTTAGAAACGGTCGATGTTATGGAGGACTTCGCCAAGATATATGGTGAATGGAATAGTGCCCGTGGCAGCTACAAGTGGCAGAAGCTGACTAGAGCCGCAGAGTACTACGGCTATGACTGGTCACAGAGAGCTGAAACTGCACACAACAGTTTGGGCGACTGTTTTGCCACGCTATATGTGTACAAAAAGCTCACTACCGATACAATGACTATCGAGCGTGTTATTGACGGCAAGAGGGTCGGAATTGAGCTAACGCCTGCGGAAATATCTCAGGCATACTATATTAAAGAGAGTGACGATAGACGGCAGGATATACTCAACGCTTTGGATGAAATGGATAGTCTGAAAATCGGCAACATTGACCTTTCAAAGAATTTTCTCAAAAACAGTACCACTTTTATTGATGACGTTATCTATCGTTATGAAAAAATGGACGATCACCTTGAGGACTACAACATGGCTATAGAAGATGTGTTGGATAACGCTGATAAAAATTATGCAGGCAAACTTGTATCTCATTACGCCCAAAATATGAGTTCCACTGATAAAGAACAGTATATTGAAAGTGCTGAAATGGCAATGGATTGGAATGATACTAATGAGCCTGCAATTTCAAAGATAGAACATATGGTATATGAAAAACTTATTGAAACACGTTCTTCTGAAAACACAGCTAAAGCTAAAGCATATATAGATAACATTTCAAAAAAGTGCCATAATGCTAACGACAAGTGTTTTGAGCAGTCACAAAATGATATTTTTCTTTCGGACAGACAGGCTGTACAGGCAGTAAAAATGGGCATACCAGTGGGCTATGTAACAAAATATGCAGGATATCACGGATCATCAGCAGCACTACACACATTCTATATGCTTTCCGAGCAAAACTTCTCAACGCTGAAAAATGACAAAAGCATGGACAAGGGTCCTGTTTTTCACTACACTCTTAATGATGATCAAAAGAAGCAACTGCTTAACATAGTTGACACTGCCCTTAAAAATCCAGAGTATGCTAAATGTCTTGAGCTGCCGAAAAAAACAACTCCGATGAAGAAAAAGAGTATGGGAAGAAAGTAGTAGCTATAAATGAAAAAAAGCAAATGAGCTGTTCACGACTATAGGATACCAATTATCCAAAACGACTTCAGCTATTTGCTTTGATAGTAATATATCATATACAGCCGTAAATGTCAAGTACACCTGAAAAAGCAGACACAAGGAGAAATCAAACAAACATTCTATATCACACTACCCTACCACACGTGGTAGGGTGTAAGGAGGTCCAAAGTTGAATAATGCAGTTTATGAAGTCATAAACAACGGTGAGAACAGTTATTATTATACTCACCACGGCGGCAATTGCGTAACAGGTCCGCTAAGACTTGATCAGGCGATCGAATATGCACAGCATAATGATATCGCTCTTAATAAGGCGTTTGAAGCGATAACCTATTCAAATGAGTTTATGACAGCAAAAAAAAGCGAGAATGTATTTGAGAAAATAAATGCTGATGAATTACCGCTTTACAAAAGAGTTTTTGACCAAAGCAATGAGATCAGTACGTATGTCACATTGGATCTCGATAAAAACATCTACAGATATTCTGAAAACGTAAACAGATACGGAAGTTTCGCCAAGGACTACAAGCTGGATCTCGGTAAAGTAATTGAAGTTGCCAAACAGACCGTTGAGGAATGTAACGTTGCTTATATGAATAAACCGTATGAGTTTACTGAACTAATCAAAAGAACAGATAAAAAACTTGACTCACTCAATAAGCAGCGTGACGATATTTTGAGAGTAGTGGTCGTTGAGCCGAACAAGCCTGCATACGAAAAGCTTCTTGATTGCTCTGAGAGTAAGCTTAGAGCAATGCAAAAGGTGGTTGACGGCTATATAGAGCCGTTATACGATTATCTTGATGACAGCAAAGCGCTTGCATGGGGAAATGAAGAAGCTCGTATTTGTGAAATGCAGCCGAACAGAAAGTTTGACGGCAAGCAAGCGATATGCGGAACATTCTTTATAACTGGCGATAATGGTGAAGATAGCTTATCTTTGACAGAAAGCCAAGTCAAAAAGTATCTTGAGATGTTTAAAAAGCCAGACAGATTTACAGAGCGTGAAATCGGTGAGGCATTCAGATGTGAGGTACATTTCATCTCATTCGAGGAGCTGACACCGACTCAGGCGCCTGAAAGAGCTGCCTCCAAGCCTAAGCTTAAAGGAAGTCCTAAAAGATGAAAATGCAATTTGATCCTTATTCGGAAAGATATTATCAATCCGAAAAAGAAAATATGCTGTACAGGATATCTGCTATGAAAACTGAGCCTGATGGACACACAACGGCGGTTATAGAAGATATAAAGAACAGAAGCTACATTGCTTATGGGCTAGAGCTTAATGGTCATAAATTAAGCTGGGCATATAAAGGACAGTGTGAGAATAAAGGTCAGGCTCTTGAGGCTTTATTTAAAGCCGAAGTCGAAAAGGTAAATGTCATGAAAAAGAACAGGAATATAAAGCGCCAAAGAGGTCGTTAATATCTTCTTGACTAAATTTGTAAAGTATGATAGAATTGAGGTATATTAAAATGGACAAATTAGCAACGATATATATAATGTTTAACGTTATCTATAGCACGTTATTCATCATATTTGTTTGCGGAAATGAGGCTTTTATGACACCATGGTGGGTTACTTTAATCGCAGCTATTGTTCCTGCTGTATTGACATTAATCGGATCCTTGACACTTTCCAGAAGATCGCAACTTAGAAAAAACACAGAAGAAATTCAGAAGATTGCTCGTCAGCTCGGTGTTAATGATGAAAAGACATTTCACGCTGAATTTTCAGAACAGTACAATAAAATAATGGACAATATCGGCAAGACGCCAAATGACAAAGAACTTACAGGGCAGCACCAAGATATGCTCTACACGCTGCAAAAGAATTTTCAGGTCATAAACAGCAGATACGAAAAGGAAGATGACTGCTATCGCAAATTTACTGCCCAACAACTTGACCTCAAAGAAACACTTGATAACTTTTCTCGAGATTATGCCAAAGTCATCGGGCTGAATGCAAAGCTTTTTAATGAAACTATCGCTTTGAAAAACGAAATTGACAAGTTGAAGGCGGCAAATAAGGAGCTTAGATCTGAATTATCAAAAGGTAAAGATATGGGACACGGAAATTCACTTCATATGTGAGTTTCATATTTTAATATTTTTCGGCTGATTTTGGTAAACATGACCAAAAAAGATTAGTTACCATTAGCATTTACACCGAAAAGAATATATGATATAATGATAGCAAGAAAAGCAAAAGGAGGACTCCACAATGAAAAGAACAGATATAACAAGAACGATAGCTTCCCTGCTGATAACAGCCGTAATGCTCGGCGTGACAGGCTGCGGAAATGTTAATACAGATACATCATCAGCCCCTCCAAAGGCAACCACAACGGCTTCAAGCACAGAAGCTTCGGCAACTACCACAACAGAAGCCACACAGACCTCTCAGAGTGAGGAAACAACTTCCCTTTCGGCAACCACAACGGGAACGTCTGCAAGCACAAAAAGCACAAGCAGTTCTAAATCATCGACTGCTCCAAAGAACACTGCAAAGACGAACAGCTCTAAGGCAAGCAACGGCGGAACAGTGAATAATAATCAGAACTACAGCCACAGCACCGCAAACAACGGCTCAGGCAACAATAGCTACAGCAATGACAATAACAATAACAACAGCTATCAGCCACAGCAGACGGAACGTCAGACAGAAAGACAAACCGAAAGACAGACCGAACGTCAGACAACCACAACGGCAAAGAAAACGCAAGCCCCAAAGCCGACTACAACTACAACGGCTAAGCCAAAGTTTAAGCTGACACAGAATGATATAGACAGACTTTGCAGAGAACTGAATGCTTATTCAAGAACACAATCATGGGACTTCATTTCTTCCATTTATGAAGAATGTGGATATTCTTCCATTGAAGAATGTTACGAAACACTGGAGCGAAACACAAACCTTGAAGATAACTCGTGGGGTACACCTGATACGGTTTCACCTGACACTTACTCCTCATATGACGAGCTTTATCGTAAAGTAAAGGGACATCTTGATGACCTATATAATGTAATTGGTAGAGATTCATCACATATCACACTCTATCAAGAATGGCACGGCGATGGTTCAGCAATAAACTCAGGCGGAAAACCTGCATGGGAGATATACTTGACTTATTAATAGCGCAAGAATACAAAAAGTGAAAATTGAATATACACTTTAAAGCAATTCGAGAATTTCGAGTTGCTTTTTTTTATTGCAAAAATTCAAGCTTTATGCTTTTGAGATAGATAAAAAATTTTAGGAGGTAAGGACAAATGAAAAGAAAAACGCTTTTCAAAAGGCTGAGCAGTGCTGCAATGGCTCTCCTGCTCAGCTTGTCGGCATTAACGCAGGGCATAACAGCCTCAGCGTTTTCAAGCACAAACAAAGCCACACAGCAGTGGCTCAATGAATGGAGCTATGATTTCAGAGGCTCAGGACTTCCAAACGGCTATGACATTGAAACTGGTAAGTCCAATGACACACACTTCACAGGCTACTGGGCAAGCTCAGTGCCGTATTTCTCAACATCTGACGGCAGCTATGCTTATTGTATCAACTTCGATAAGCTGCACACAAGTGGTACAACCTCTAAGCAGGAAACGCTTGATGAATATTTAAAAAGTGGTCACGTTCCTGACAGTATGCAAAGACAGATCAAGGAGTTTTGCATTTACAGCTACAAGGGAAAAACTCAGTACGGCTACTCTAAGGATACCGAGATATGTGCTTCAAGCATAATGGCTCAGGCTGTTTCGGCAAGATACTATGATGGCAGTTCAGCAAGCCTTTCAAGCAACGAAACAAAGTTACTCAACGCATATAGCTACAACGGCAGCAACGCTTCTGCTCATCACCAAGAGTTGGTCGAGTGCTACAAAAAGATGAAGTCTGAAATGGTTTCGCACTATGATGTTCCGAATGGTACGTCAAAGAATAAGAATATCATAGGAAAAAGCGCAACATATCCTGCAAAATATGATGTCAAGACAGGCAAGTGGACAGCAAAGCTCAAGCTTGACAGCCTTTCACAGTTCAGCGTTTCAAAGCCGAACTCAGTGACTGTTACACACTCAGGCTCAAATATGACTATCACAGCAGACAATGAGAAAGACCTGAAAAACGTTGTTTTCACGCTCACAAAGACAAAGGGCAAGTATGTTGAACACATAGATGAGTGTTCACCTCTTATCCTTTCGGGCGGCTCAGACGTTCAGGAAATGGTGGTTTCCTGCTATGAGGACAAAGACCCTGTTAAGGCATATATCAAGCTTAAAATTGATATGCCTACAGGCAACGCTGACCTTGAAAAGAACTTCATTGATTTCTTCGGAAACGAGGAAACAAACGTTGCCGACAAGCTGAAAGCTGTTAAATTCAACCTTGTTATGAAGAACGGCGACAGCAATCTATTCATCAAGGCAACAGGCAGCGACGGCAAGTATACATTCAGCTCAACTGTTGCACAGGCTAACGCTACAGATATGACACTTGACGCTGACGGAAATATCCACGTTTCAGGTCTGCCGCAGGGCAGCTATTACTGGAAGGAAACAACTACAGCTAATGGCTATGCACTGAAAACCAAAACAGACGTAACTGTTGAGGCTGATAAAACAAGCAAAACAGTAGTAGATAATCAGAGAACATCTGTAGACAAGGGCGAGCTTGTTATCTACAAAACTGACGAAAGCGGCAAAAAATATCTCAGCGGAGCCAAGTTTGAGATAACAGCAGCCGAAGATATAGTAGTAAGCAGCGGCATAACGATACACAAAAAGGGCGACATTATCGACACAGTTACAACCGATGAAAACGGAAAAGCTGTTATTACAAAGGACATCTATCAGGGCTATAGCTACACTGTTACAGAGATAGAAGCACCGACAGGCTACTCCCTGAACTCTGAGCCTCAGACCGTGAAGATAGCAACAGATACCGCCGACTTTGGTTCAAAAGTTTCTGTTAAAAACACGCCTTGGACAGCTCCTTTCATCATCACAAAGAAAAACCTCGGCGGTGAGCTGCTGCCAAACTGTGAGTTTGAGATTTTGGACGAAAACGAGCGTCAGGTCACAACAGGCGTAACCGATGAAAACGGCGTTGCAACGTTTTCATTGGGATACGGCAAGTATTTCTACCACGAGATTGCAGCACCTGAAGAGTACATCATTGACGATACATTGTATCCTTTTGAGATAACCGAAGAGGGCGTATCGGTATACGCTGAAATGACGAACAGGTTAAAAGAGGGTTCTATCAAGGTCACAAAATCAACAACGGGAAACCTGAATATCTCAGGTATAAAGTTCGTGGTCAAAGGTATATCAGACACGAACAGCGACATCGAGCGTGAGCTTTTTACCGATGAAAACGGCGAGGCAATCTTTGAAAAACTCCCTATCGGTAAGTACACAGTAACAGAGGACGGCAGCACAGTTCCTGCGGCTTACCTTGTAGCTGACGAACAGGAAGTAACAGTTGAATACAACGAAACAGCAGAAGTCAAGGTCACTAACGAGGAAAAGACAGGCTCTATCAAGGTTCAGAAAAGAACAGAGGGTCAGAAGAATGTTGAGGGTATCACATTCTACCTCAAGGGAACATCAGACACAGGCAGAGAGATAAACATTCCTGCGGAAACAGATAAGGACGGCATTGCAAAGTTTGAGAATATCCCAATCGGCACATACAAGGTAATTGAAGACGAAAAGACCGTTCCATACGGCTATCTTGTTGCTGCCGAAAAAGAGGTCACAGTAACCTATGCTGAAACTGTTGATACTGACATTCTCAACAACGAGCAGACAGGCACTATACAGGTTCACAAGAAAACTGCTGATATGACTAACGTTGAGGGCATTAGATTTATTCTTTCGGGTGTATCAGATACAGGCAGAGAGATAAACATTCCTGCGATCACCGACAAGGACGGTCTTGCAAGGTTTGAAAACGTTCCTATCGGCACATACACTATCACAGAGGACGGCAGCACAGTGCCTTATGGCTATCTTGTTGCCGACTCAAAGCAAGTGACTGTAACATATGCTCAGACTATTGATACTGATATGGTGAATGAGAAAGCACCCGACACTCCGAACACAGGCGTAACGGACAATGACTCAGACGGCAGAACAGCACTTGGCAGCGTGGCTATCATTCTCGCAGGGGCTGCATTTTTTATGTTCAGCAAAAAGAAGAAAGATAATTGATACTGTCTGAAAAAGATAGCTAAAGGGGATCAATTTATCTATACATGAAGAAAGCCCCTGCAACAGGGCAGGGGCTGGGAGGTAGAGATATGAATAATGAGAAAATAAAAGGAATCGAAGATTTCTCAAAGGGAATGTGGTTAAATTATGATTGTAAGGTGGCAAAAGAAATACCAAACAGGCAGTTTCTAATGATAAAAACATCACACGCAAATAGTATTTTAAATGGTCTTAGCCTGTCGGGTATTCAATTTTCTGCTAAGTATGATGAAAGAAACCTTATGTTATATTATGCTCTTAATGATAAGATAAAGGTAAAAGAAATACTTAATAAAGCAAAAACTGATACTGCCAATTTTATCGAACAATTACTTTCTGACTATGATTGGGGTTCTAAGGAAAGCTATGCTTCCCTTTTGCCTGAAATAGCTGATATTATGAGTATTTCAACTTCTACATTAAAAAAACAGCCTCCTCTTGTACAATTACGGCTTGAAATGGCATATGCACATTTTTGGTTTTCTGATAAAAGAACTATTTATGACGTACTCAGCTCTATCTTGAAAAACTACTTATAAAGTACAAATGTTATAGACAAATTGGTCAAGAGGTATTTATGAAGCACAACTATGAATTTGTAAATTTCAAGCTATTAATGCTTTCGCTGTTTGTATTTGCAGGCATTATCACTGGTATCAGGGTAGCGTTTGAAACAAACTCGGAAATGCAAATTAAAATATTCATTTCTTGGTTCTTTGTTAAAGCACTGATAATACTTGCAAATGTAAATTACATAAAAAAATCCTTTCATAAACTTTCTGATCATGGCGATAGCTGTTTCAGCCAATTTGAGATGTTACGCAATACATATATAATAGGTTGTGCTGTTTCTGCTATAGTGTTATTACTCTTTTGCAAAATATAAGAAAACGAGGAGGTATAAAATATGATAAAACTAAGAATACAGGGTTTACCCGATGAGGTCGAGAAGTTTTCTGAACAGCTGAAAAAGGACGGCTATCGCTTTTTGATGGAGAGTGATGACTATCCTAACAGAAATTCGGTTTATGTTAGAAAATATGTGGAGATACGGCTAAAAGAACAGGAGTGAGAAAATGCAAAAAGAAATTGAAATAATTAAAGACGGTTTGTCATACAATGAGGAGCTTGAGTGCATTGCAAAACGTTTTGGTATGACGCAGGAGCAAGCACTTAAAACGATAGTTGAAGAAGTATACAACAGTGAGGCAAGTTCTTTGGGCTTTAGCTTAAAAGACGCCTTAGATTTAATACATAATTGTGATTGCAGATTTAGCGAGTGCGATCCTAGTCAAGATGTGCCATTTTAGTTGACGTGGAGGTTTTAAAATGCAAAAAGAAATTGAAATTATAAATGACGGCTTATCATACAAAGAGAAGCTTGAGTGCATTGCAAAACGTTTTGGTATGACGCAGGAGCAAGCACTTAAAAATATAATTCATGATATATATATTAGTGAAGTAACGCTTTCCGAATTTAAAGACGCCATTGTTTTAATTTGGGACAACAATCATGACGAATGCGTTGAGTTTGACATTGACGGAAATGTTATCGTTGATGACAGCTCTGAGAATGATCTATATGAGGGTGATACCGCTTTTTAAAGAGCTTGACAACAATGCAGTAAGTATTGTATAATTTAGTCAATATACTAAATATAAGGGGAATACTTACTATGAGCAGTTTATCACAAGGAATACATAACGCTGTATGTATAGGTGTTATTTTTACTGGCAAACATCAATCTTTTAATAGACCACTACCAAAAGTAACTATATTGTGGGAGATAACTGAAAACGAAAAAATAAAAACTTTTTCAAGAGATTATACCTATTCTTATTACGAGAAGGCAGAACTACGTCTGCACCTAGAGTCTTGGCGAGGCAGACCTTTTACAGCGACTGAATTATCCAAATTCAAACTTCGCAATATATTAGGCGTGCCATGCAAATTGGAAATAGCCAAGAACAATAAAAATTACAAACAAGTAGAAAATGTTTACCGTTTTCCAGCAAAGGAACAAGCTCCTAAACGCAGATCAGAGCTTATTTACTTTGATATATCAGATAAAACTACCTATTCGGCTATACCTAACATACCGTATTACATAATAGAAAAAATCAAAAAATCTCCTGAATATAAGCAATCATCACTTGAATTATAGCATCCAAGTCAAACCAGACACTCATCAGTAATGTTGAGTGTCTGGTTTGTAGATATAATATTATTTTGATAGAGAGTGATGACTATCCTAACAGAAATTCGGAGTATGTAAGAAGATATGTGGAAATAAGAATTATTGAAAATAAGCACTCATAAAATTTTGCAAAAGAAACTATTGACACATATTGTCCAAAATGATATATTTACATAAAATAAGCTGAAAGGGGCAAGATTTGTGTTTAAACAAAAGATTGCATATATTATTGAAAAAAGGCTGAATGCCAAAAAAATGGCGAACAATAAGAAAATGTATGATCAAGTAATGAAAAGTGTTGATAAAATGATTACTGAATTATCATCACATGATGAGTTTAATTCAAGTTGTAGACCACTTATTTTAGAGTACATAATCAATACATTACTTGATTATATCTGTGCAGAATCTATATTTAAGCCTTTGTGTAATCTAAACTCTTTTCCAATTCCTTTTTTCAGCAACTTTTACAATGAGAACGGAAACACGCTTTCATTTAGTGACAGTTCAAAAAAAGTGAATGTAAATTTATCCTCTACTAAAATATATTTACATCCATGGAATAATGATAGGACAAGCGAAAGTTTGGTGAATATTTCAGAAAACGACTTTGTTTATAATAAAAATAATCACTTTGCAATTTACTATCCGTATATTAATCTATGTTATGTTACTTGTGGAAATCACTCTATTAATGCTGGTCGTTATTTTAGGAAAGGAAGCATTGTAGCTGATGAATTTAATCTTACAGCTTGTTTTCCCCACATAAAGACTGATGGGTGCTATTGGTTTAACGCACACACTAATGAACCATTAATACCAGTTGACGATTATAGATTTGCAGCAATATTTACGATTGCCAAAATGAAATATGAACTTAACGATCATTAATCTACCTAATAGATGTATGTTAAAACGAAACACAATATTAATATTGAAAGTTCGAGCGTATGAAATTCATACGCTCTTTTTTTATACCAGAAAGGAGAAACAACATGAATATTGAAACGCCAAAGAAAACTAAGTTTGATATCTTGGAAGAAATCATGATAAGCTTTCAAGATGATTATGAAACAGATTATGCTCAAACCCATTGGGTGAAAACCTACAAAGAGCGGAAAGAGAGATTAATTCAGCTTCAAGAGGAAGAATATGAACTGCAAGCGAATGTAATTGATGACGCTCAAGATCTGGGTTTTGTTGAAGGAGTAAGATATGCTCTCAACATCATGGATATGACAGATACAGGCAAGAATAAAGCGCTTTTGGAGCGGCTCTTAAATATTCTTGAAAATACAAAGGAGGAAAATCATGAGAGTAACAGTTGAGATCAATGATGAAATGGCAAAGGCGATAAAACTGTATATGACGAAAGCCGAAACAGAAGAAAGCCTCGAACAGCTTATCCAGCAGGGGGCTGAAAAGGCAGCCAGCAAAGCCTTTGTTAAGTATGTGCCAAAGCCTATAAGAGATTACTATAAGCTTTTGGATCAGCTCAAGGAGGAAAGATCATGAAAAGAACAGTGATACTTGCAGCGGTAACTGCCCTGCTATTGTCAAGCTGTGGCAGCTCAGACTCATCTTCTTCAGAAAGTCCGAAAGATAGTTATGTCGGCAAATTTGCAAATGACATTTCTTCTTCGGCTGCTTCTGATGATAGTGAATTGTCATCTGCGGATACAAACAGTATTGAAGATGTCACAACAACTAAGCCAACAACAACTACAGAACAGCCTCAGGTCACGGCACCGCAAACTGAAACAAATGAAACTACTAAAAAGCCAAAGGTATACCACATTCCCTCAGCCAATACTACCCTGCCGCCTATTCCTATTTATTTCAAACTAGAGAGCAATGACAGCAACGGCTTATCAATGTCATATACAGTGGAAAACTGTAATTGCAATGCCCAATACGATATATTATCCGTTACGATCGATGATATGGATGTTACTTCGGTATGCAATAAAGACAGTTTTGAAGCCACAAGCGGAACAGATGTAAGCGGTGCAGTGTCCATAGGATATGGTAACGCAACGCCGAACAGCACCGTGACTTTCACAGGCACTTGGACAAATACCGATACTGGAACAACAGATTATTTTGATTTTCATTATAGTTTTCATATCTCAGAAATAATAAAGGAGTGAGAGCATGGCTATTGATTTAAAGGATCAAACCTTTGGTGTAGAGATCGAGTTTACAGGTATAACACGAGAAAGAGCCGCTCAGGTGGTCGCTGAATATTTTGACACCTGCTCGTCTGCTCCAGATTACTCTTGCTATTACACACGAAAGATATCTGATGATACAGGTCGTGAATGGAAAGTAATGCGTGACAGCTCCATAGACCCAATTAGGAAAAACAGATCTGAAACATATAACATTGATGAATACCGCTGTGAGCTTGTTACACCTATATTGAAATCTGATAAAGATATGGATGATCTCCAGCAGATTGTCCGTAATCTGAGAAAAGCAGGAATGAGAGTAAACGAAAGCTGTGGCTTGCACGTGCATATAGGGGCAGAAAGGCAGGACGCCAAGTCACTCACTCGGCTGTCTAACATCATGTATCAGAAAGAAGATATCCTTTACCACGCTCTAAAGGTCCCAGCAAGCCGTGCAATGCAATGGTGCCGCAAATCTGATGAGGACTATATACGTCGGCTTAATGCCGCCAAACCGAAAACAAAAGAAGCACTAGCAGATATCTGGTACCGAAATACCGACGGATATGAACGCCGTAATGCCCACTATAACCGCTCTCGTTACAGAGCGCTCAATCTTCACGCATATTTCACAAAAGGAACAGTTGAGTTTCGCTGTTTCAACTCAACTACCAATGCAGGCAAAGTTCGCACTTATGTGAGGTTTGCACAGGCTGTCACCGCCCAGGCTCTTAATCAACGCAGTGCCGCTGTACATAAAACACAGTCAAGTAATGAATGCTACACTTTCCGCACATGGCTCATACGTATAGGGCTTAATGGGGACGAGTTTAAAGTGCCGAGAAAATATCTTCTTGAAAACCTTGAGGGCGCAAAAGATTGGAAAGATAAGGCGGCAGCTATGGAGCGACGGCGGATAAGAGAACAGCAGGCACAGCAAATCGCCCAACGTCTAAACGATATGAGAGCCGCCTCACCTGACCCTGAGGCAATAACAATAAGTAATATTATCCATTCTCCAGATCGTGAGGTCAGAAACGATAACTCTTTTACTCTAAGAGAAAGGATAGTTATGCTGCTTGAAAACGTCCGTGATGATGAAAGTGTTACTCCAGACGAGCGAAATAACATATTCTCTGTCCTTGGTATCAATCACAATGGACATATTGAAGATCTCCTTTCCACACGGCAGCCACAGCAAGCAAGAGAAACAGAAAACACTGTTTCACAGTCTGCAAGACGAAGAAACACTCCAAACAGAAGCAGATAAAATGTCCTACCACACGTGGTAGGGTCAAGGAGGGATAATATGATTACTGATGAAGAATATGACGAGCTGATGAAGCTTTTCTTTTCCCCTGATAATACACCAAAAGAACAGCCGAAAAAGAACGAGGAGTATAAGATATATGTAGCATACGGAAGCAATATCAATACTGAACAGATGATGTTTCGCTGTCCCGACGCTGAGATATATGCAACAGGCATGGTGCAGGACTATGAGCTGTCATTCAATAAGGTGGCAACGCTCCAAAAAAAGAAAGGTGAAGAAGCCCCTGCCCTGCTCTGGAAGCTTTATTCTTCGGATGAAAGATCACTTGATAAGTTTGAGGGCTATCCTCACAAATACAAGAAAATAGCTGTTGATGTGAAATGCCAGGACAAAATCGTTTCTGGCATGGCATATGTCATGGTCAATTCAAAGGACTACAACACGCCAACAGAGGAATATTATCAGCGAATAGAAAACGGATATATAGAAAATGGCTTACCATTGGAATATCTCGAACAGGCATATGAAAAAGCAGAGGAAATGGTCTGTGAGCGTATAGAACGTGACAACAGCAGTATCTCACTGTTTAATCGTGAATACCTTGACAGCATAAGCAACAATGATGATATAGCAGTAAATGCTTTCAGAATGGGAGCTATGTATCAGCAATATTTCAACGATAATGACCTTGAAGCGTTTGAAATAATGGATATGGTCAAGGAATACAAAACGGCTGACCGCTTTGAGCAGGCACTGAAAGAAATTGAGTTAAGAGAACAGATCGGCAACCTTTATTGTGCCTATGGAAGTAACATGGATCTCGAACAGATGAGATACAGATGTCCTAATTCAAAGGTAATATCAACAAGCTACATTGAGGACTACAGGCTCCAATTTAATCAGCACGCAACTATAGTTAAGGACAAAGGCACAAAGGTCCCCGTTGTTTTGTGGGAGATTGCTCCTCAGGATTGGAGAAACCTCGACAGATATGAGGGATATCCGTCATACTATCGAAAAGAGCTTGTTAATGTAAAGGTCGGCGGCGTAGAGCGAGCCTCATTGGTCTACATAATGAATAAGCCTGATTTCGCTATATCTCCACCAACGCAAGCATATCTCGATGGGATAAAACGAGGCTGTAAACAGCATGGAATCGATACAAGTTATCTTGATAACGCATATGCAGACTCAATACAAAAAGCCAGGCAGTTTCAGACAAGATGTAAACGACCTTCTAAAAGCAGGTGATGATAATGAGAATTGAGAACGCTCCGTATGTAAAAGCCGTTATGGGTGGCAATGAATATGCTATACAAAACAGTCCGAAGAATGTTGCGGCTGCTATATACAAAGCAAATGTCACACAACAGAATATAAGTATTCTGACTCCAGATAATGTTACGATAGTATCTACCTTCGGACCGTTTCTTGATCGCTGCACAGATCTTGACTACACAAATAAAAAGCTTATACCAGAATTGACGGCAATGCAGACGCTTCAGCAGCCAGTGCCGCAGGTGAAGCTCTACCGCAATAATGGCATAAACAAAGATAAAGGAATGAACAGATAGGAGGGATAAACCGTGTATAAAAATGAAAAGGCGTCATCACCGCCAGTAAACAACAAGGTCGTTGATTTTTGCTGTGGAAAGATAATAATGCTGTTGTCAGATCACCCAGGTAAGCTTTTTTACCAGGACTCAGACAGCAGCATTTATATTTTAGGCGAACATCTTCCTGACGCAGAGCCGAAGCCTATAGCTCTGCTGTCAGAAGAAGAACAGCAAATGATACTCAGACACTATGAACAGCGAGGGGGTAATCACATATGAACGTCTTTGTACCAGGGACACGCTTTTCTGACGAACAGATACGTGACGCACGAAATATGTCATCCTGCGAAGTTATCTCCTCTGTTACAGGCTTCAGCTTTGAAAAGTGCGGCAGTGAGTGGAAATGTAAAGAACACGACTCACTGAGAGTTTTTAAAGACGGAAAAGGTTGGACGTGGTATAGTCAAAACATAAGCGGAGCTAACTGCATTGACTTTCTCATGAAAAGCGAAGGCTACTCATGGCAGCAGGCAATAACGTCGCTAACACAAGGAAAGTATACGCAGAGCGACTATGCTTTTCGGAATGACGAACAGCCTCAAAAGCCAAAGGAAATAAAGCTGCCTGAAAGGACAGAAGGCAAATACTCCCGTGTATATGCCTACCTAATGAAAAAGCGCTGCATAGACCTTGAAGTGATAAACTACTGCGTGAAAAACGAGTTGCTCTATGAAGATAAGCGTGGAAATTGTGTGTTTGTCGGAAAAAATGACAATGGTCAGCCTAAATATGCAATGCTCAGAGGAACATATACTCCCGAAAATGGACAGCCATACAAGGGCGAAGCAAGCGGCTCAAACAAAATGTACGGTTTTCGCATGGACGGCACCTGCGAAACACATCTCTTTGTATTTGAAGCTCCTATAGACGCTCTCAGCCATGCAACGCTCAATATGCAGCGTTCAAAGGATATGGGCATAGCTGATTGGAAAAGCAGTTGGAAACGGCACACAAGGCTTGCTCTTGGCGGAACATCTGATGTTGCCCTAAGTACATATCTGACGACTCATCCGAAAATAAAAGAAATATCTTTTTGTCTGGATCGAGACGAGGCAGGGCGAACAGCTTCTGCAAAATATCTTGAGAAATATTCCGTACAAGGGTACAAGGTCAATATCTATGCAGTGCCTGAAAACTGCGGAAAGGACTACAACGAATATCTGTGCAAAGTCACAGAACACAGGAAGAATGTAAGCCGTCAGATGTCGGCTTCATATAATAAGCAGCGTAAAACACGCTGAAAAGAAAAGGAGTTATCTTATGAAAGTAAAAAAGATCACTAAAAACATCTCGGCAGCTATAACAACTGCGATCCTTGCGGCATTTTGCTCTGTAAATGCCTTTGCAGCCGACAATGACGGCTGGACAAACTTTTTCACATTTGGTGATAACTTTGCTACAAACCTGCAGAAAGGTTTGAAAACAGTTGCAACTATTGCGGCGATCGTACTCGCTATCATGGTCATCTCAGGCGGACGTAACTGGGTGGACAAGCTCAAGTCAATAGGCGGTGGAATACTTGTCGGTATCGCTATCGGCTGCTATGGCGCAGGTATAGTTGCAGGAATGTTTGCATAACACAACAGGACACCAATTCGGTGTTCTGCAATGCTATATGATGAATATGTCATTGCAGAATACCGAAACGAAAGGAGATAATCATGGAGATAAAAACCTCAAAAAAGCACAAGCTTTTGTTTTCAGCATTTACAGTATTTTTGTTTTCGGTTTTCATACCGATAGCCGTCTGTGCTGTAGATGTGGACTACGAAAACCTGCCCCTTGATGTAGTCAAGCATATAAGCAAGGCGACCTACTGGAAAGATATTTTTAGAAGTCTGGGGTTTGCCATACTTAGTTGTATAGCAAAGCTTATAGATTGGTGCGAACAGGCATTCAATCAGGTGCTGCACTTTAATGTTATGCACCTCTTTAATCAGATAACAGGAATGTCAGATACAAACAAGCTCGTTTCCGTAATATTCACCATATTCCTGCTGATCGGAGCGGCTGGAGTAATGTTTATGCCCGAAAAAATAAGGGTAAACGATTTTCTTAAAAGCATAATTCTTTCAGCGGCACTTATAGTTGCACTTCCAGCCCTGCTTTCAGAGCTTACGAGCATGAAAAGAGCGGGACTTGCTGATATAAACAATATCGAATATAGTGAAGCACAAGGCGACTCAGATTTCACATACACTCTTGGTGATATACTTCTTCAGGAAAATATTATTGATATGACTAAAAGTGCTATCAATAATAGGCTGAGTTATTACAGTGAAACTGATCCATTGCCGAACAGCGTCTATGATCTGAATATAAATCAGCATGGCGGCTCTGGCTGGAACAAAGAGGTAGTTGATATATCCGCTGAAGAGTCATCGCAAAGACGATATGAAGATCTGACCTATGATGATATGGCGGAACTTATGGACGTTGGTTATGAATACAGATTTTTTAATCAGGTCATGGATCGTATGTCCCTTAATGAGGAGCTTGACGGTGGCGTTGTGTTCACCTATCAGGCTGTCACTGGTGTAAGCTCAAGCGGACAGCCTATTTATGAGGAACAGACAACTACCATTGCGGCATATAGAACGAGCATACTTTGGAACATGGCTTATCAGGCAGATGTCAGAGAGGCAGGACTTACCGAAAGTGTGCGGTCAGCACGTGACATTGAGTCAGCATTCAATCTTCTCAGAGATAACATTATTCGAGAAAGAAACAGAGTATATAATCAAAGACTAAGCCGTTCAAATCAAAGCAATGTAGACGCATATTATCAGTTTGAAGATATAATGACCCAGCAGGAATATGACGATCTTGACACAACAGACAAGATGATTCAGTCGCTGACAGTAGGACAAGGAGCCGAACATATCTACAGATATAACTACGATTTCTGGTTTTCACTGATATTTCTTTTAACAGTTGCAGTTGCCATTATCCTTGCAACTTTCAAGCTTGGAACAATGTTATTTGATATTATCATAACTCAGCTTCTTGCAGGTGCTATCGCCGCAACAGGCGTTACTAATTCAGGCAGAACAAAAATGGTGGTGCAAAATCTTGTATCGTCATATGTTATCTTCATCCTAGTCGCCTTTATGCTTAAGGTGTACATAAAAGCCATACTTATTATCCATAACATGAGCAGTCTTAATTACATAACGCAGCTTATCCTTATAGCTTGCTTTGCAAAAGGCGTTATAACTTGCCCTGATTTCATCACAAGAGTTCTGGGTATTGACGCAGGAAATAAAAACAGTATGGGAACATTGTATGCAATGTCATCGGTCGCAAGAGGAGCAATGATGGGCGGTGCAGCTATCGGAGGATTTACAAAACGTACATCAGGAGCTGCAGCAGGAACAGTCACGGGCTTTGCGACCGGCGGCTATTCATCTTTTAAAAATGCACAAAACAAGGGTCACGGAGGGTTCTTTTCATCTATGGCAACTGTAGGCGGCGCTGTCACTGGAGGAGTTGCAGGCAGCGTTAGAGGCTACAAGGCAGGCGGCTTATTAAACGGAGCAAAAGCGGCAGTTGTTTATCCTAAAGCAGCCGACACGGCTGGAAGTCAGTCAAACAGCAATAATCAGAATAGCAGTGCAGGAAGCACAAATTCGAACAGCAGTAATTCAAGCACAGCATCTGCAAATAACAATACAGAAAGCCAAACAGCTTCCGCACCTGAGCAAAGCACTTCTGAAGAACAAAAAACTGCTTCTTCAAATTTGCCAAGCAGTAATGCAGAGTCAGATACACCAACAAGCAATGCCAATACGAACACGGCAGAAGCTCCAAAGGGTCATGCTTTTGATATGGCAAAACCTAACGATAGAAAGGAAAAATAAAATATGGGAACAGTACCTAAGTCAACCAAAGCCGATATAAAATTCTTTTTCGGGCTGTCACTACAGCGCATAGGAATAGCGATAATGGTCGGTTTTGTTTCATTCTCAATATGTCAGGAAACGATCAGCAACGCATGGTTACAGATCATAATGTCACTCATATTCGTTGCAATATCACTTGTTTTGTCTGGAAGATCTCCGTCAAACCCTAGGATCACCTTTGCAAAAGGTCTTATACTTTTTGTATTAAACTTCTTTGAGCCTAAAAAATTATACGGAACTGAAACAGAAGAATACCGCACATACAAGGAAAGAGAGGCTGAACGAAATGCCAAAAAGCAAAAATAAAATAAGCTATTCACAATGCCTTGACTATCTTGCTGATATAAAGGAATACTGTGGCAATGGCATTATAAAGCTTTCCTACCGAAACAAAAAGGCAGAGCTTGCCTGCGTTATGCAGATATCAGGCATAGACATTTTTCATTATTCTACAGATGATATCTATGCCGTCTGCAACAACTTTGCAAAAGCTACAAATGCTCTGTCGTTGCCGCACAAATATATATTCTCAGATAAACACCCAGACCTTACGCCTCAGCTTGATTATCTTGAATATAAAAAGAACAGAACAACTGGTTTTCCAAAGGTCTTTATAGAAAAACAGATCCAGACTTTAAAGAACGCAGCCGAACAGCAGCGTGACAGATTAGCATATCTCATAGTATATGCCAAGGAAAATCAAGAAGAAATGCTTGCGAAAGCCTGCCAGAAGTACATATCACATATGACAGATACATCTGTTAAAATATGCTCAAAGCCCGAGATACTCTACCTTTTCCGCAAGCACCTTTGCTGCTCTGACACACCGTCTTGCAGTGTAAAGTCCATTCATCCACTTGAATATATCAGACACCAAGGATATGCTCAAATCGACAACAACTATGTCACAACGCTTATTGTAAATGACTACCCTGCTACTATAAAAAATCTTGAGATCGCAAGTCTTATACAGCGTCTTGAGGGCATAACAGTAATGCTTGACGTTGATTACAAGAACAAAACGCTGGTACTTAAAGAGCTTAACAACAGTATGAAAGAACTAAAAGGACGATTTACAATAAACAGAACAGATAGTGAAGATCTTGATACACAGACAGAGCTTAATAAGCTTACAGCGATCCGTGAGGCTATAGTAAATGATAACGAACAGATGATGTATATAACAATGCGTATCATTTTGTCTGAGCCTACCCTTGAAAAGCTCAACGACAAATGCACGAACATCTCAAAAATGCTTGAGGACGAGGGTATATCCTGCTTTATCCCATATAACGAAATGGCAGACGAATACATTGATCTTATAAGGCACGACAACATTGCAAACACGCCTTTTCCGCTTCATGATACATATAAAATGCAGTATCCTTTCTACTATCAACAACATCTTGATGACAGATCTTTTATTTTCGGAAAGACGGTAACAGGCGGTCTTGTAAGCATAGATTTCTTTGCCCGTGACTCATACAGACAATCATACGATATGATGTTCATAGGAGTAAAAGGCTCTGGTAAATCAGCTACACTAAAGTCATTAGCCCGTGATTATGTTTCCCTGGGCAACAAGATAATGATACTTGACATTGAGTCTGAGTATCGCACACTCGCAGAAATGTTCGGTGGACAGGTGATAAGGCTTAACAAAAATTCAACGCTGAATGTACTTCAACTGAGAAAAACAATAGACTCATCACGAGAAGATGACGCAAGCAACGAAACAAATTATGCGTCAGAGCTTTCACGAATAATCACATTTTTCTATCAGTATGCACCCTCTCTTGGCGAAATGGAAGCTGAGGAGCTTAAAGATGTTATACAAGAAACGTTCGCCAAAAAGGGCATAACACAAAGCACTGATGTATCCACTCTTTTGCCAGAGGACTTCCCTATTTTCTCTGATCTCCTTGCAACTATACGCAGCAAGCTATACAACAGCGATCGCTCATACAAGGCACTCACGCCAAGAAAGATAGATATTTATGAAACACTTGAAGTCATAGTAAAGCAGCTTGCAGAGGGCATTTACTCATCAATGTTCAACGGATATTCCAATGTGAATATCGAAAACTCAAATGTTATAGTCTTTGACGTAAAGGCTCTTTCGGAAATGGACGAGCGTATCTATAATGCTCAGCTTTTCAATATTCTAACCCTTATGTGGTCTGAGACTTGTCAGAATGTTGAGTACAATAACAATATAACCAATCCATATGACAGACGTTATGTTGTATCTCTTATAGACGAGGCTCACAGATTTATCAATGCCAAAAATCCGCAGGTCACAGACTTTATTGAAAAGCTTGTCCGCCGAACAAGAAAATATGACGCTTCTCTATGGTTTGCTTCACAGTCTATAAGCGACTACAATCCCACAGGAAACTCTGAGGGAGCAGAGAAAATTAGAGTCATATTCCAGCTCGTACAATACAAATTCATATTCAAACAATCAGCAAATACTGCAGCTTCTCTGCACGAATTTTTCCCTCAGTTTACAGTATCAGAGCTTAATTCAACGGCTGAATTTGAGCCTGGTGAGCTGCTCTTGTCGCTGGGATCAGGACGAAACAAGCTTCACTGCAAGCGCTATGTTGATGACGCAACCATGCTTTATATAGGAAACTCACGTGACAGCGAGGAGATAGTACACAGGATCTTTGAAGAACTTTATCACGAATATTCTGACGAAGAATACGGTGAGCTTATAATGCAGCAAAGAGAATACTTCCATAAAGCATTCACAAATGAAGTTTTCGATATGCTTGGGTATAAACCTACAGACAGCGACACGCTATATCAGATAGTATTTATGGCTGTTGACAGGCTCATAAAAGAATACATAGGCAAACGAAAAGGAGCGTGGTAAATGTGACAAATGCTAAGAGTTCAAATATCATATACGGTATCTTTATAGTATTTACCATGATTGTTATTGGCATTATTCTTGCGTTCAATGGCACAAAGGAACGTGAAAGCAGCTCTGTTGACTATGATAATTCTCTTTCGGTGGGTGGCTATGCGGTAAAGATAAACAACTGCATTTACTTTACAGACACCAATGAGATAGTATTCACATTCAAATATAAGGCTATGGTCGGCTCTCCCACAAACAGTATTCCTGAGATATACTCGATAACTTATTCGCTTAAAGACGAACTTAACAGCAAGCTTACATACAAGACGCAGGACAATTCAGACGAAGAACAGCTTGTTACCTGCACCGATTTTGACAAGGATCTTTATTATATCAAGGTCAATTTTATATCAAAAGAGCCTGATTATTACGATCAAGATACCTATGATGACTTTGGTGATGTAGTCAAAGGTGCTTTTCATGAGGGAAAAAAGTATGACAGCTATGTGCAGATAGATGTACAAGATATGCTCAAAATGACTAAAAATGAGTATAAAACATATACAACTCAAGCACCTGTAACTGCCACTGAAGAAAGCTCTGCGGCTGATAAGGTCATAGATCCAAGTGGCACGTTTGTTATTACAACAACTACTACTCCAATGACAACAGAGAGTTCTGAGCCTGCAACCACGACAAGCACAGCGTCTAAAAATTCACATGAAAGCACTTCCAAAAAGAAAACCAATGTGGCTGTAAAGAGTAATCAAGATCATGATGAACAGCAGATCGACGAGCCATATATATACACAACAGAGCCTAGGCGGTATGAAGATAATGACCACTATACCGAGCCACAGCAAACTCAAAGACAGACTGAGAGACAAACTCAAAGGCAAACAACAGCTACAACAACTACCGCTTATGTACCCCCTGAGATAAAGGGGCTAAGACTTGAAAGCAGCTATAGCAACAATGATGTTAGGCTTAATGCAGGCGAAAGCACAACGCTTACTGCGGTCATTTCGCCCTCAAATGCTGTGGGAAATATAATCTGGGAGTCCAACCGAACAGATATTGCAGAGGTAGACAGCAGTGGCAGAGTTACCGCAAAAGCAAAAGGAAAAGCAATAATAACGGCAAGAGCTGAGGATAACAGAGCAGTATCCGCAAGCTGTATGATAACTGTAGAATAGAGGTAAATGCAATGAATGAAGAACTGTTTTTTGAATATCCACTAAAAGATGAGCGTGAAAAATACGAAGCTGAAACACTGTCGGGTTGTCCTGAAAATCTGCCGTCGGCAAGAACAAAAGCTTTCATACTGTTGTGTGTAGGCTTCATTATTATCCCCTTGTCTGATATTTTTCCTTCGGAAAAGATATCCACTATAGCAATGTTTGCAGGCGTTATCTTGATCGTAATATCCCTGCTTATAATGAAATCTCTACTCAGTGCAAGACGAACAGGAATTGAAATTTCTGCATATGAAACATATATTGAGATCACTTCTCTTGATAATATGAACAAATATCCACGAAGAACTCTTATTGTTTCATACAGCGACATTGTTATGTGTGATGTTTCAAATGACGGAAAAAACGTAATGCTGATCTACAAAGCAAATGTCAGCACCGAGGATTGCGTTGATATAAATGGAGAAAAGGCTGCTAACGTTCTCAACGGCACATTCCCTATAAGCGTAAATCCATACACATACGAACACTTTTTCTTTCTCTATACCGCACCAAAGCTTTTCAAAGTCAGAACAAAGGGTTGGAAAACAGTAAAGAAATTCGGCACAGAATATGAATATATAACGAAATATCTACAATAAAAACGGAGGTAAAAACAATGGCTTTCACTAACAAAAACAACAAGATCACAGTAAAAGGCTTTCTTTCAAGCAACATCACAGAAGTACCAAATTCAAGCTATGCGCTTACATTTATGATAAAAGTACCACGTCCTGCTCAGCAGGATAGGCGTATTATTTATGATGAATTTATGGTTTATGTATGTGACAATAAGAATGCAACTAACGCAAGAGCAAATCTTACAACAGGCGTATCAGTAAAAGTAACAGGCGAATTAAGAATATGGCATGACGGCTCTTACCGAATTTGCGCCAATGATATTCAGCCTATATGGTAGGTAAAAGTCAATGGAAATGAAAATAAGAATAACCGACGAACAGCTTGTCAAACAAATGGATGAGGTCATAAAAGAGGAGGGATTTACTTCACGTAATCAGTTTATAACCTATGTCATTTCAATGTATCTCACCTCAGAAAACAAGTTTTTTCTTCGAGCTTTTTCGCCTGTTATGCGTGAAATATGCAAAGAAAGCATTGACGAACAGAAGAAAAACACAGAGCATATGCTACAGAAAAATGAGATCATAATGCAGGATATGCTCAGAACAATGAATGATATACGTGCGGTATTCTACTCTGAAATCACCGAAAAAGAAACCAAAGAGAATGATAAAAAAAATAGAATTTAAGGTACTTTTCTTTTGTTTTTCGGAAAGAAAGTGAAAAAGCGCTGTATGGCATGATACAGAAACGTTATGGCATTGTACAGAAAATGTATGGTATTGTACGGAATTATTATGGCATAATACAGAAAACGTATGGCATTGTACAGAATTATTATGGCATAATACAGAAGACGTATGGCATTGTACAGAAATCACGGTGAAAACACCCCACTTTTAGGACGGATAAAGCTCGGTACTACCGAGCTTTCCAACGGTTGCTGGGGCATACCTTTATGCTCTTGTGTCTTTCACTTGGTCTTGGAGTGGTCTTAGCACCAAAATTGCACAAATATGGAAACAAGAAAGAGGGTAAAAAGAATGAAGAAAACAATAGCTATCACCGAGGAGTGCAACCAGCTTTTGAAAGAGCTGGCTGAGAAAAATGATACCACAGAGTCGAAGATAGTCAAGTGGGCGATCGAGGAGTACGCTGCACGGAACAAGCCCGAACATCCAGATGAGATCGTGGAGATCAGGCGTAGGATCGTCAAGATACAGGAACAGAATTTTCACCTGCTTAATATGCTCAACTCATTCATTGAGAAAATGCAGTTCACAGATGACGAGGGTTACTTCTCAGCAGAAGATCTCCCCTGCCGCTGGATGGAGGAGAGCAAGAACGAATATCATCAGAAGCAGTTGAAGAACAGACTTGAAGCGATCAATAAGAAATAGGGAGATGTCTTATGTCAACACCTGCAGTAGTATTCTCACTGGGTTTCACCTATGATTGGGCAATAGGCGGCTACGACTTTCTGGAATACATGGATCGTCCAGAAGCCTTTGATAAGACCCGTCACCTCAATGACGAATACAAGGACTTCATAGACTATATGTCAAACTCAGAAAAATCAGACGGACTATTCAATGCACAGTCTGACCTGCTAACTGAAAGTGACAAAGAAAAATACCGTCAGCTCGAAACAGTGAGCCGTGACGCAGGCTGCCCTAAGTATTACGGTGTTGTATCCTTTGATAACAACTTTCTCATAGAGAACGGGTTAATGACGAGCGACGGCAAGCTTGATGTCCATGGGATAAAGGAGTTAGGTCGTGAGGGTATCAACGCCATGATATCAACGTCCAATAAGCTCGACAATGACAACGTGTATTGGACAGGAGCGATACATACCAATACTGATAACATTCACATACATTTCTCCATATGCGAATATGAGCGGCGTGAGGACCGCTGTAAGGTATATCGTGACAAGGATTGTATCGAGGTCAAAGCATTCGATAAACTCAAGTCAAAGATCGTGAACAGAGTCATTGGCAGTGATTATTCAAGGCAGCTCACTGAGCTTGAAAGGAAGTCTATCAAACCAGCTCTGTCATCAGGGTACAACGGTTGTGCCGACCAGCTTATCAGGCTTGCCGACAAGCTGCCTCCTGAAGGAGGTTGGCAATATGGCAGACCTAAGATGAGAGCATTTCGTGACGATATTGACCGAACAGTTGATGCAGTTATAGCCTCGGATCCACAGCTCAGCTCCCTCTGGAAGCAGTACAACGATATGCTTGACAGCAGAACAGAATATCTCCGAAAGATCTACGGCGAGGGCGAGCGTCATCTGTACGCTACCTTCAAGCCGAACAGACTTGAAGATTTTCATAAGGAGCTTGGCAATCAGCTTCTCGATGATCTTGCACCCCTTGCCGAACAGCTCCGTGCTTCTGCCCTGCCGCAGGCTCATCCTTCCGAAAATGAAAACAGCGAACAGTTTCTGCCACCACAGTACGATGAAGATACAGGCATCATAATGGATATGCCAGAATATTCGCAGCCAAACAGCTTTGACGAGGAATATTACAATTCGCTGTATGCCTCTATGGACGCTCATCCTTCCGAAAATGAAATGTGGTTTGACGAGCCTCCTATTCCTGAAGCTGACCTGTATCCATATCCGCAGGAATTTCATCTTTCCGAAAAAGAAACGAAATCACAGCTCAGAATTGAATGGTCAGACAGATACAAGCAGGCGCTTGATCTCATGTACGGCTCTCGAACAGCCGACGGCAAGGAGTTACCAAAAGACCTGCCTGCAGCGCTTGAATTACTTGCCCAGGAAAGCGATAGTGGAAACGTTCTTGCAACTTATGACCTCGGCAAACTCTATCACATAATGTCAGATGAAAATTACGATCTCTCCCCACTCAGCGAACAGAACTACATTGAGGCGCTTGATGGTTTTGAGAAGCTATCGAACAAACAGCTTCCAAGCTGGCAGCATTCCTACTTATGCTACAGGGTCGGTAAGATGTATGACAGAGGACTTGGTACGGTGCAGGACTATAAAGCCGCAAGAGAATACTATGAAAAAGCAGGTGAGAACAGATTTGCATACTTCTCCCTGGGCAATATGTATAAGTTTGGCTCTGGCGTGGAAGTCGATATGACCATGGCAGTCAGCTATTATGAGAAAGCTCTTGCTTGCAAAGGTGATATGCCTTTTGCAAGCTTCAATATCGGACAAGCATATGAGCTTGGACAGGGTGTTAAAGCTGATGAACAGAAGGCGGCAAAGTATTACGCTCAGGCACTCGCTGGATTTACTGCGATATACGAGAAAAGTCACGAGGACAGCATAAGCTATCGACTAGGCACTATGTATCTAAAGGGAAAAGGAACAGACGTTGACCTGAAAAAAGCGAAAAAATACCTACTGGAGTCTGCTGACAATGGAAACAATCAGGCTCAGTACCAGCTCGGTAAGCTGCGTCTTGCTCAGGATCGCATAGATGAAGCAGAACAGCTTTTTATCAAGTCTGCAGAGAAAGGTAACGTCTATTCAGCTTTTTCTCTCGGACGGATATACATGACCGAAGAAAAGCGGGATGACAGCAAAGCCGAACAGTTCCTGAAACAATACCTTGCAGGGTCTGATGATGAGCTCGGCATTGGAGAATATGCTCTCGGCAAGCTTTATTTGGCTCAGGATCGCATTGATGAAGCAGAACAGCTCTTTATCAAGTCTGCAGGGAAAGGCAACGTTTACTCAGCATTTGCTCTCGGTCGGATATACATGACCGAAGAAAAGCAGGATGACAGCAAAGCCGAACAGTTCCTGAAACAATACCTTGCTGGGTCTGATGATGAGCTTGGTATTGGCGAGTATGCTCTTGGCAAGCTCTATCTCTCTCAGGATCGTATTGACGAAGCAGAACAGCTTTTTATTTCATCCTCCGAAAAAGAAAATCTGTATGCCTCATATAAACTTGGAAAGCTGTATCTTACAGATAGAAAGCTTGACTACACAAAAGCTGTGAAATATCTGAAGCCATGTGCTGACAAGGCAGACAATGAATACGCTCAGTACGCACTCGGCTGTATCTATCTGAAAAAGGAGCATTACGATCGCAAGTTAGCAGAAAAATATCTTCTTGAGTCATCAGGTCACAATAACTCGTCGGCTCAACTGAAGCTGGCTCTTATGTACCGAGAAGAACAGAAATACCGCCAGTCAGATTACTGGATGAGGCTTGCTGCACTAAACGGTAACGAATATGCACAGAAAATTCTTGCAGAGCGTCACGAACAGATAAGGATGAAGCTCCATCTTGGCGCAACGGCGAACAGCGTCATGCGGCGTGTTTGTAGTAATATGCAGACAAAGGCTCAGCAGCTTCTTGCCCAAGTGGAGCGTGACGAACAGGAACAGAAATACAAACAGGCTATAAGTCAGACTTATAGCCGATAATACACCCTACCACACGTGGTAGGACAAGGGGGATAAGAAATGAATAATGAGCATAAAATACTAAAGACAATAGGACGGATACTGCTTCTTATTATCCTCACAGCGACAATAGCAGGAGTCGTATGTCTGGTATTTAATCTGCTTGATGAGCTGTCCGCTATAAACAAGGCAGCTCAGACCAATCAAGGCAATGTTGGTGAAATGTGGGCAAATTTTTCTATTCGGAAAGAATATTTCTGGACAAAGCCTGAGCAGCTTGAGGTCAGCGATCTTTTTTTCTTATCTTTCGTCATATCTTTGGTTATCTTTGCAAAAATATCACGACAGATAGAAATAAAGAGAGGTTACAAAGACCTCGAAGGCAGCGACAGATGGGCAACAAAGCGAGAGCTTAACAAAAACCTTATAAGAATACCTGAAAAGGAGCTTTACAAAGCTGAAAAAACAGGACCGCTCATAGCCTGCAAATATGGGTATTTCTATGTTGACCCAAAGAACAACCACTCCCTTATAATCGGCACAACTGGATCTGGTAAAACTCAGTCCCACGTTCTTCAGCAGGCACGAGTATTCGCCTGTGGCAAGGATAAACAGTCCATGATATTCAATGACCCTAAAGGAGAGATATTTTCTTCCACCTACCCTATAATGCAGAAAGAGGGCTATAACGTAGTCATATTAAATCTAAGAGACACGAACAGATCCTCACGGTGGAACCCACTTACATTCATAATCAATGAGTATGTACACTGCGTAAAGAACAACCTTGACCTTTCAAAGGTATCCGAGTATATCGACACAATGGCGTCAACCTTAACGAACAATCCTAAATCAGATCCTATATGGCCCTCATCTGCAAAGTCACTGCTTTCAGCTCTGATACTTTACATGATCGAGCAAGGATATAAGCATGACCAGCTCGATAAGGTCAATATGTATTCTGTTTATCAATTCTTTATTGAATATGGTCAGGAGGTTGAGGAAACAGATCCATTCGGAAACGTAATTACAAAGAACAGACTTGACGAGATATTTAAGGGACTTCCCGTCGGCTCTCTTGCGAAAGCAGCGTATGCCACATCAAACTTTGCTAAGGGTGATATGAGAGCCAGCATATTCGCAACCCTTGCAGACAATATCCGCATATTCGGTCTTGACACGGGTATTGCACAGCTGACCTCAGGCAATGACATAGACCTTGACGAGCTTATCTACTCTGGAAAACCCTTTGCAATATACATGATCATTCCTGATGACCGCCCTACAAGACACGTCATAGCCTCAATGTTTATCAATCAAAGCTATCTCAGTATGGTAGAATATCTCACAAGAAACAGTATGAAAGCGCTGCCACGCCGAGTGAATTATATACTAGACGAGTTCTGCAATCTTGTGACCATACCTGGTATGGATAATAAGATAACTGTATCTCGAAGCAGAAATATAGGCTGGCACTTGTACATACAAGGCTTGAGCCAGCTGGACGCCAAGTATCATGACGACTCCAAGACTATCCGTGAAAACTGTGCCAACTGGGTATACATCTATTCGGGTGATCCTGACACTAACCAGTTCATCAGCAACATTCTCGGAAGCAGAACAGTACAGTATAAGACGTACTCAGGCAAGCTCTCAGAGGAGCTGTCAGAGAACAGAGCATATAAAGGGAAACAGCTTAAAACGCCAACGGAGCTTGCCGTTCTTCAAGAGGGTGACACCATTGTTAAGCACCACCGTATGTACCCTATTGAGTCAAATTTCAAGTTCTTCTACAAGCTCAATCTTGGCACTGCAGAGCTTGACGATATAGCTTTTTCTTCGGAAGGAAAAGCTCTCGTCGAGATCCTTATACCGTTTGATATACTTATACCTCAAAAAGCCGTTCAGGAGGATCATCTGTCCGAAAAGAACAATAGTGATGATGGTTTGCACCAGCATCCAGCAACAGCTATCCCGAACAGATTTGTTGACTCACCTGACAGTGTGGTGATATCTCCACAGAAAGCAGCTCTTGAAGCTATCAATGAAGCTACAAACGGTGAATGGAGCAGAGCTATGCAGGAGATCGACATAGATACCCTTGAAAGGCTCCTCAACAGAGCCAAGATAAAAAACAGAAGCACTATAACAGACGAACAGTTTGAAATGCTGAGCAATATGATACTCAGGAAGAAACAGCAAACTGTTTTATCAAACATAACGTAAAGAGGTCAATTATGAAATTCAGCTACTATTACCTGCCGAACAGCCTTGTAGAAAAGAAAATGCTGCCATCAGACTTTGCTGTGGCAGCATTTCTCTATTCTATGGCACAAGCCTACGGAAACAAAAACCTGTACGGCATATACGTTAAGGTGAAGCAGAATACAATAGCAGAAGCCTGCGGCATAAGTGTGGAGTCCGTAGCAAGGGCAACTAAAAGGCTCATTACATCAGGCGTTATCATATCCAGAGAGCGCTGCGTCAAAGCTAACAGACATCTTAGCACATATACATACACTCTTGCAGAGATAGGATCTCGTTTCTTTCGGGTGGACAGAAAGGCAGCTAAACGTCTGACAGCAAAGGAACTCAGGTGCTACTGTGCTTTCTGTAAATGCAAACAGAACAGCAGCAAAATGTTTTTCCACAGCTACTCAGACCTTGCCAAAATGCTCGGTATGAAGCGCAGCGAGCTAATGGCAATAGTGGACAAGCTCATTTCTCTCAAAGTCATACACAAGCGCTATCAGGTCACATCATGCGGTGACTTTGGAGAGAACAGATACTATGTTTTTGAGTTTGTTACTGGGCATATCCGAAAAAAGTGCAAAAAAAGGACCGCTGCCCAAAGCGGTCCTCACAAAACTCATAACCCAGCAACCCCTAGAAAATCACTGAATTTACATAAATTCTACCACCATCTAGGGAATTTGTCAAGGGGTTATGTGAAAAATTGTGAAAAAAATCGAGCGGGACCCCATTTTATGTTTAATGGTAGGGGCAATTTTGACAGGTCATATCTATGACCCACTTAGTTTTATCTATCCGAAAAAGAAAAATTTATGTTAGGAGTATATGTTATGATAAAAGACAAAACTTTATATGACTTACAAAACCTTGTTCGCAAGCTTGTTTCAGACAAGAACAGCATTGATGACGTGAGAAGCTTTCTTTTGCAGCTCATTTTCTGCTTTTACTGTGAGGAAAGTGGAATTTTCCTGGGAAAGCCCTTTACTCAGCTTGTTTTAAACTCTGAAGCTTCGTCTTTTCCGTCAAGATTTATGCAGCTTATCGCCTCCCTGCCGCCCTTCATGGCTAAACCACAACAACTTTTTCTTTCGGATGATACTCACCACGCTATGAAGAAGCTTTGCCGTATAAGCTGGAACGACGTAAATCCGAGCATAATGGGAGCTGTACATCAGGCTGCACTTAGCCGTTCTGATCAGCGTGCAACAGGGACTCACTACACCTCACTGCGTAACGTTCACCGTGTTATCGACAAGCTGTTGATAGACAAGCTCCTTGACCAATTTTCGGAAACAAAAAGTGCCGAAGAAATCGCTGTGCTTTACGAACAGCTCGGTAAGATCTCTGTATTCGACCCTGCCTGCGGTGGCGGAAATTTTCTTATCGAGTCATATCTTGGGCTATCCGCAATGCGTCTTATAGCCTCCCGTGGAATATCATCTGTCAAACCATTGAGTACCAAGAAGTTTCACGGGTTGGAGCTATCTGAAGAAGCAGCCTGCATATGCCGAACAGCTTTATTTGCTGCAGCAAGACTTGAGGAGAAGCGCTATGCCGAACAGTTTAAAACGCCCCTATCTCCAGTTGACCTCTCCGAATGTGGTGATATACGCTGCATAGACGCTCTAAATTTTGACTGGGATAAAATTTCCGCCGACTATATCGTAGGAAATCCACCATTCATGTTTAACCACAAAGAACAGTCTTTCAGCCAAACACAGCTTTTTGCCGACTCCGCTTCAGCGTCAGTAGACTACTCTGCAGGCTGGATAATTAAAGGTGCACAGTATTGTGCCGCTCATCCACGAACAGAATGTGCGTTTCTAACTACCAATTCTGTTTGTCAAGGCTCGCAGGTACAGTTCATCTGGGAGCCTGTGACTGACAAGTACAAAATGCACATAAATTGGGCATACAAAAGTTTTCGCTGGGTATCAGATATATCAAACTCAAAGATAGACCTGAGCTGTGTTATAATAGCTTTCAGTGCTAAAGATATGCCTGAAAAGCAGCTTATGACAGTATCCGATGACGGTCATGATAGTGCCAGAACAGTTTCACATATCAACGCTTATCTGACAGAATATGACGACATATATCTCTACCCTGAAGGACTTGACGATCGACGCCCGACAATGCTCCTAAGACGGCGAACAGAAACGCCGATCCTTACAAGATACCAAGCCGAACAGCGAACAGAAAGCGGACTTCTTACTTGCAGATTTATAACGGCGCACAATATGCTGGCGACAACAATGCGCCAATATGTTGTGACTGACGGCGGATACTCGAACAGTATTGTCATTCCCCGTCATTCCTCCGAAAAAAGAAAATATGTACCGCTTATCTACTGCAAAGAGCGTGTAATGGTCAATGACAGCGTGTACATAATACCAAACACAGACCTCTTCGTTTTCGGCTTGCTATCATCATCAATGCACAATGCCTGGGTAAGAATGTTTTGCGGACGTCTTGATATGCGTATCAGATACTCAAACATCCTATGCTACAAGAACTTCCCTTTTCCTGAAGATATCACCACTGAACAGAAAGAAAATATCGCTCGGCTTGCTGCAAGGATACTTGAGCTGCGAATGAATTACAAAGACCAGCCACTCGGCAATGTCTATAATGACCTACCGCCTGAGCTGCTGCTTGCCCATATCAATCTGGACAAAGCAGTTGAAAGACTTTATGGCGAACAGCTTTTCTATAATGACGACGGACGGCTCAAAGTTCTGATCAAGCTTTTCAATAAACAGAGAACAGGCAGCCCCTAACGGGATCTGCCTGTATTTTTGCGTCTGCGTATAATGGCTGGATGTCTAACTGGAATTTCTGCACTTGCCGCAACAGCTTTTTCTTTCGGCTCGTACTCGTTTGACTGCGCTTTAGCCAAACGTCTTTCAAGAACAGCCTCAAGCTTTTTGAAATCACAGCAACGGCGTGTGAGATTGATATTTTTCTGTGGCTGTTCAGTTACCATGTAGTACACTTTTTGCGCTCTCCTTACAATAAGATCCGCATTCTCTCTACACCATCTAATTTCTTTCTGCATTAAAGCTTTTCTATTTCGGACAGCAACTGTATCGGTACTATAATTATGTATATCTATCATCTCAATAACAGTTTCATTTACAGGTATCATATTGTTAATATTCAAAACTGCCAATGTTTTATATGCACCATTTTCATCTTTTCTCTGTAGATCTGGAATTTTGATCATATCTGGATTTTTATTCTTTATTTGAAATTTCGCTTTAGTGCCAGATGAAAATGGAATACAGTAACTTTGACCATTAAGCATTATGATGACTCCGACATAAATTCTAGTGGATTTAGCTATCTGCGGTGATTGCGACATAACATTGCTATCAACATCTTGTAAGTCTCTAATATATTTCAATTTCACATTATATATATTAAGTTCAATCATATAATACTCCTCAACAAAAAAGCTGTGCATATGCACAGCTTTTGATCCTATTTGCTCGGTAGGGCTCCCGCCTTTTACAACTCCCATTTATTTTATACGGTAGGGTCTCCGTCTTTGATAGCTCCCATTTATTTTATACGGTAGGGCTCCCGTCTTTAATAGCTCCCATTTTTGCACGGTCAGGACAACCGCTGCAAGCTCGTCAAGCTTACTTCACTATTATTATACAACACATATAACGAAATGTCAAGTATCTATATATCATTTTCTCTACTAATACTGTTATATATAATATATTGGGCTTGAAAAAGTTATAAAAATGTTATATACTGTAGATAGAAGATTATAGGAGGTACAACTATGAGATTTTCCGTATTAGATCCAACCGAAGAAAACATTCGAGAAGCGTTACTTAACGACCAGTTAGGTCGATTTGAAGAACTCAGTCAGTTTGTACGCTTGTTAAACTCCATTGATGATAACTGCACAATTGCTCTTGATGGTGACTGGGGAAGCGGCAAAACATTTTTTATTAAACAAGTTCAGATGATTATAGACGCATATAATGGTAGGCTTGATAAAACTTGCGCTACAGATATCCAAGGCAAGTTTGGTGATATAAACAAAGTGTCACAAATAACTGCATATTATGATGCCTGGGAAAATGACGGTGAAGCCGATCCATTGCTTTCTATATTATACGAAATTATAACGGCTTTTGACTATGATATAAAAAATTTTTGTACAAATGAAGCAGGACAAATTCCTAAGACTTTACTCACATCAATATTTGAAAGGCTATCAATAAAATATCTTAATGTTTCCGTCAAAGATACTCTTGGAAAATTATCAAGTGAAAATCCATTTGCACAAATACAAAATAATAAAGATCTTAAAGAAGAAATATCAAACTTTCTTCAAGAAATAAAAATAGAACGGGGTGACAAATTAATAATATTTGTAGATGAGCTAGACCGATGTAACCCAACTTACGCTGTAAAAATACTTGAACGTATCAAGCACTACTTTTCAAGCCCAGATATTATATTTGTTTTTGCAATAAACTCACGTGAATTACAAAATACTATAAAACAATATTATGGAACTGATTTTAATGCTTATCAATATTTAGACAGATTTTTTGATTTAAAAATTGACTTGAAATTAATAGACATAAACAAATTTATAGAATTGCATGGATTGTGGTCCGACGATGAATACAAAATGGATATTTGCTATAGTGCAGACAGGGTGCTGGCAAAATTTTATCATTTCTCAATGCGAATGACAGATCGCTATTTTAAGCAAGTAAGAATTATTCAAAAAAATGTCCTAACTAAGTTAGATGATTTTCATGATAAAAAACAACAACATGCATATTATTTTCTCTGTGTATATGTTGCACCTATATTGGTTGCATTAAAGTTATACAGTATAAACGAATATGAAGAATTTATAAACGGAAATAGGCAAGAATTATTTACTAACATTTGTAATGCATATCACAACGATGTTGGACTAAAAAATGATTTTGATACACTATTTACCGCTAATACATCAATGAATAATGTATTTAATTCCACCATAAAAGAACTATATGAATATATTTTCACGAAAAATCCAAGAGAATATGCCAAACAATTCAATGATTATATGTTTTTAGATACTATGATTCAAAATTTTCTTTTATCGACAAACATCCTATCCAGATTTAGTAACTTTGAATAACACAAAGCCCTACCACACGTGGTAGGGCTTAATCTATTTACAGCATTTTCTCAATCGCCTCAGCCGCTTTCTTGTTTTCTTCGGACATCTGATGAGCATACAACCTAAGAGTTATCTCAGGCGTTGAATGACCAAGACGACCAGCAACTGTTGTTATCGGTGTCTTGGCTGCAATGAGCAGTGAAGCATTGGTGTGCCTGAGTGTATGCACACAACAGCTCGGCAGGTCATGCTCCTCTATGAAATTGTGAAAATACTTTGTAACAGAGCTTGGATTTAATGGCTTCCCGTTTCTGTAGGTGAACACTCTTTTACTGATACTGACTATACCAAGCTCCGACTGCCGCCGTCTGACCGAAAGAAGAATACTGATAACTTTCTCATTGATAGCTATTATACGCTTTGACAACTTGGTTTTAGGAGTATCTGTGTATGTACCTAAGCCAGGGAGATAATAACTCGAACGACGAACAGTGATCGAGCCTTGTTCAAGGTTTATGTCCTCCCATTCAAGACCGCAGGCTTCGCCACGGCGCATTCCAGTAAATAGAATGAGCGTCAGCAGCTCTGTGTATGGATACTTACCACATTCATTAAGTGTCGAAAGAACAGTTTCAGCGTCTTTCAGATCAAGATAACGTGCTTCTTCAGAAAGATCGAGCTTAGGCACCCTAACTTTAGCCATAAGGTTGTGCCTGATAACTCCGTCATATGCAGCGTCCTTGAATATGGAATACAACAGCCTATGATAGTGCATGATAGTCCTGTCCGAAAGGAGAAAATCATTCTCGGTGAACAGCATATCAATCGGCAAAAGCAACAATGTGGAAGTCCTCTGAGCCGTAACAAGACTAACATCCTTACCCGCTCTCAGAGAATCGACTGTCCCCATGCCCATTCCTGTAAGGCGAACAGTTTCTGGTCTTGTGTATCCATCCTTTAGCAATCGTCTGCAAGTTTCATTTGGAGTAAAGGTTATCTGCTCTGACTTAGCTTCTCTTAGATCATCATAGAAAGAATAAATATCCATAACAGAAATATCCCTCAGCTTTTCAGAACCAAGAGCAGCATTTATTCTTCGGGTGAGTCCACAGTATCTTGTGTATGTACTGACCTTGACCTCATGCTGCTTCCGTGGTAGCCATTGCTCTGCAATATATTTTTCCAAAGTGATATTCTTATTGATCTTCAACTTAATCCCCTCTTTCAAAATTTAAAGATCATAAGAATATTATACTCTTTTGTAGAAAATTTGCAAATATCATGAACACCCTACCACACGTGGTAGGGCTGTTCATGATATTTTGAAACAACTGATTTAAACTTGTTTACGTTTTCTTCTGTGTAAAAATATACATGTTGCTTGTTCCTTATACAATCAGTAATTTGATTATGAAACGAATCGTAAGATCGAGTATTTATTAGATTATTGATATTATCTATATCAATTCGTAACAATGGAATTTTACAATAAGACAATATCAGATCTTTCTGTATTTGATTTCTTACTGAGTCATAAGAAAAAAACTTGTTATTCTCATTAAAGTGAGATTCATCATCAAGCTCAATGCAAATAATTGGAAGGCACGGGAGAGCGTCGGCGCATGAAGGCGGATTCAATGTCGGTACAAC
>OHEV01000019.1_pt1 | contig 131765 bp, 102 predicted proteins | sample 1567331 | NCBI WGS metagenome assembly OHEV01 (sample SAMEA3879561, study PRJEB24766) | human gut metagenome | biome: human-associated habitat; feature: feces | place: USA | collected 1985/1987 | reverse complement strand
GTGGGAGGTGCCTGCCGGATACAAGTTCTCGCGGTAGCGAGGACGCAGGAGACGGCAGGAGGGCCGAACGGAACGAAGCGGAGTGAGTTCCGCCGCCGCTGCCCGCCCGTCGGCGTGACACAGCTCAAACGCAAAGCATTAAAAGCCGGCAATGCCCACGGGACGCCCCAAACCACGGGGGCAAATCCAGCCTTTTTGCCCCCGTCGCCCTTCATATTGAACTTCACGGGTGCGAATCGTGGGTTTTTGCCCCCGTCACTGAAACCACGTGTGCAAATGCGCGTCTTTTGCCCACGCCGTGTGCAGAAAAACCCCAGAACCGCCATTACAGCGCTCTGGGGCCTTTATGTCTAAAGACAAATTGCAAAAACCGCGATTACCTGCTGGAGGATTCGCCGATTTCGAGGCGGGGTTCCAGATAGACGTCGTGACCCGGGGCGGAGTGGAGCATCATGTCAGTCAGCATGTTGAACGCCTGCAGGGCAGTTTCGAGCACATTCTGGGAGAGCTGCGTGATGGTCGGGGTGATGATGTGGTAAGTCTCACCGCCGTCGAAACCCATCAGGGCGAGCTTTTCAGGAATCGGAATGCCCAGACGTTTCGCGCTCTTGCAGACATAGAGCGCCAGGTAGCCACGCGGAACAAATATGGCATCGGCCCCGCGGCTGACAGCTTCGGACAATGCCGCGTCCACTTCATTGTCATCCGCTTCATTTACGAAAGTCACGCGGCAGAACTGCTCCATCCCCATCTCACCCATAGCCTGCCTGTAACTGTCCTCCCTTATGTTCAATGTCGAGAGTTGGATATTGTTCGAAATCATCTCGATATGCCTGTAGCCATTGGCAAGCAGATGCTCCAGACCCATACGGATGGCCTTGTCGTTGTCCAGCAGCACACGCCCGGCGTTTTCCAGCTCGGGCAGATTTCGGTTCATCAGCACTACCTTGATGCCCAATGAAATAGCTCTTCGGAGCTCGTCTTCGCATCCGTCGCAGGGGCTTATGAGAATTCCCTTTACGCCGTCAGCGTGAAAAGCATCCACCAGCCGGCCGATTTTGTCAATGCGGTCGTCAGAACTGCCGAACAGGACGGTGTAGCCGTTGTCATACGCGATGTTCTCGATATTTCTGGAAACATTGGAAAAATAATGGTTGGCAAGATCCGGCGTGATGACTCCGATGGTCTTCTGGAAACCGATTCTCAGAGACGACGCGGCCTTGTTCGGGGTATAGTTGAGACGCTTTACCACTTCCATGATGGCATTGGCCGTCTTTGCATTGACCCCGCTCCTGCCGTTCAGCGTCATCGAAACCAGGCCGACAGAAACGTTGGCCTCCCGCGCTATATCCTTGATTGTGATCTTTCCCATTGCTGCTTGTCTGTGTGGTGGATTCGCCCGATATGGAGTGAATCAGTATCAGGGCATTGTCCTAAGTTGTAGTGTTTTCGCCCGATTACACAAATGTAATAAACATTTTCCACACGTCAAACGTGGCCTTGCCGAAAAAAAACACCCCCGCGAGAACTGCGGAGGTGTATATGTCAGGTTCGGATTCATGCGGCCCAGTGACTACATCATCGGAGGAGGACCTCCCGGACCGCGACCGCCAGGGCCACCTGGACCCCTACCTCTTTTGGCGGCATTGTTCATGTTGCCGAATCTCCACGTGAGGGAGAGAATCACGTAGCGGCCGAGCGTGTTGTTCCAGGTCTCGGTGTGATAGTTCGCGGAATCGCTTACGGAGAGGTTCTTGGACTGATTCAGCAGGTCGTAGGCCTTGAGCGAAAGCGTGAATCTGTTCTTGAAAAGCAGTTTTGTGAGCTCTGCATTGAGAATGTACTCGTCATCCTGCGCACTCGCGTAACCACGGTACCAGTTGTAGTTGAACTCGGATACCAGACCAATGCCACCAGGAATAGTCCAGTTCATAGATGCTGCGAACTGGTTGTTCCTTGTGACATTCATCTTTATCGATGATATCGTGTACCAAGACTTGGCGATATTTGAGCGACCAGATGCAGTAAGTTCCACAAAATCATTTCTATATGTGAGTTTTAGCCTCTGCATAATACTCATTGTCTGAGTCGTGTTCTTCAAGAAGAGGTCACTCTCGTCCAAGTTCGGGAAATCTGTGTGGAATTTCTCATAATCGAAGTCGCCGCCGGTTCCGTAGGCGCTCATGTCAAGCGAAGTCTTTCCCACATATGAAGACGATTCGGACCAGCTTCCTCTGGTTACAGAAGAAATGCTGAAATTGGATTTTCCGATAGGAGCATTGACAAAAGCCCTTGCGCTGGCGTTGCCGGAAGTCGGCCCGTTGACAGGGATTGAATACGAAACGCCGTTGGTATTGTACCAGCTCGCATATACAATCGGTGACTGCACGAAGCCACCAGCAATATGGCCATAGACAGAGAAGAATTTCTTCTTGTTCGAATATCCGATTCTGGTGCGTATGTCGTGAGAGAAATACGGCTTCAGGTAAGGGTTACCAAGCGAAACGTTAAGCGGATTGGTATTGTCCGGAACAGGCATGAGCTGTGTCGTAGTCGGCTGAGAAGAACGGCCGAAATAGAAACCGCGTATGTTAGTGTTGTCATTCACATCGTACCAGAGCATGGCGGATGGAGACCAGTTCACGACAGTATTGTCATAACTCTTGCCGTTTGTCTCATTGTGCGTAATCGTAGGAATTACAGAAGCTCCGACCTGGGCCCTGAATTTGTCCTTCTGGTACATGAAGTTGAAACCTGCACGGTGAGTCTGGTACTGGTTCAGCACATCATTGGAATACTGCTCATTCCTGGTCTCGCTCACGATGATGTCCTTTCCGCTGCTGTCCTTCCCTGTTCCCGTGCTGAAGTACGGATGGTTTGCAATGCTGAATTCCGCACCCGTTTCGGCAGAATCGTAAGTATCCTTCGTGGATTTGTTCTGGCTCCATCTATATTGGTAATTCGCCTCAAGATAGAACCCGGCGCCCAGCGGCTCAGTATATACAAGCCTGCCGCTTATCGAAGACGACTTGGAATTCTGGTCGTAGCGCTGATTGACTATTTCATTGACATCATCAGAGCCGTCACCTGCGGTTCCGAAGGATTTTGTCAATGACTGGTTCAGGCCCCGCAAGTCGTTGTTGCTGAAGTTATAGTCAATGTTGAGGGACAATGTCCTTCCAGGAAGTCCCAATTTCTGTCTGAACAGGAAGAATCCGTTCGCAGTCCAGTTGTTGTTGTCGCCCGTATTGTTGTTGAAACCTTCATTCTTGTTCACTGCAGCCGCACCGGCACTGCTTCTGCTGTCCGTGGAGAATTTCGAGAACTCGGTGAAGTCACCCTTTCCGAAGTTGAACTGAGGCTGGAAAAGGATAGACGTATTGTCCGAGAACTTGTGCTCCAGGCGCATACCGAAACGGTGCCCGTAGGTGTTGTTCAGACTATAACCGTCATTGTTGTAAATGAGACTTGAACCGTCATCCAGGAACGTGGTCTTCTCACTCTTCTCCTTGACGTCGGTCTTTGTCCCGTTGAAAAGGTAGTTGGCACCGAGGTCCATCTTGTCGCCGAAGAGGTCCCAAGAACCGTTTACGCCACCCATCCACGAGGTGGTGATACCATTGTTCTTGCCCCAGCCGCCATGGCCACGGCCCATACCGCCGCTACGCATACCTCTCATCATTGACCCTGCAAGGTCATTGAATCCGCGGTTGTTCGTATTGTTGCCGTTCAGTATGATGCTGAGCTGGCTCTTGTCCGTGAATCTTCCTATGAATGCGGCACCTTGGTATCTCCAGTCGCCGTTTCCGTTAGTGGTGTTTTCTGGCCAGTCGTGTCCGCCGCCGGCCATCACATTGCCGAAAAGCCCGTTCATCATGCCTTTCTGCACAGTCAGGTCGATGACGGTCTCTTCCTGTCCGTCATCTATACCGGTAAACTGAGCCTGATCGGATTTCTTCTGGACCACCTTGACCTTATCCACAATCTTCGCCGGGATGTTCTTGGAAGCCAACTGGGGATCGTCCAGGAAAAATGTCTTGCCGTCGATTGTTATCTTGCTGATAGTCTGGCCGTTGGCTGTCACGGATCCGTCAGTCCCTACTTCAACTCCCGGGAGTTTCTTCAGCAGGTCCTCAAGCATGTCATTGTCCGTGGTCTTGAACGAAGTGGCGTTGTACTCTATGGTGTCCTTCTTTATCACGATAGGATTGCCGGTTGCAGATACGCTCGCAGCGTCCAGCACCTGCTTGTCCGGATCAAGTTTCACAACCCCCAAGTTTACAGCGTCCTTCACCGTGATATCCTTGGTAAATGTCTTGTAGCCAAGCAATTCGGCTTTGAAAGTGTAAGCCCCGGCCGGCACCTTCTCAAGTGTCGCCTTGCCCTTGTCGTCCGAGAGAGCGTATTTGCTCGCAGAAGTTGCTCCCGGTTTGGTGAGAGATACCGTGGCATAGCCCACAGGCTCACCGTTTCCTGAGTCCTGCAGCACAACTGTCACAGTCCGTGTCTGCGCAGACGCTCCAAAAGAAAGCACGAGCATTGAAACCAGCCCGCGCACCATAGCAATGATTCTCTTCATTGTTCGTTCATTTTACAAAATAGATGGGCACCAATCAGACCCAAACGACAATTTAGACGCACCGGAGCCGCATAAGTTTAAGAGCCCGGTGAAAAAATATGGAATAAAATGCCGTTATTTTACCCTGTCTGGATTCTGGGCAATGAATTTTTCCCAGGAAGTGGAAGATTTTATTCCTGCCAATGGTGAAAGCAGCTGATAATGATGGCACATCGCGATAGCCAGCGCGTCAGTCGCGTCGAGATGTTTTTCCTCAATGTCGATTCCGAGAGTCCTCTGAAGTATGTTGTTCACCTGCTCCTTGGATGCTGCGCCATTGCCTGTAACAGCTTCTTTTGCCTTTCTCGGGGCATATTCGGTAACTGGGATGTTTCTGGTGGATGCAGCCAGCATTGCCGCGCCCTGCGCTCTGCCGAGCTTCAGAATCACCTGCGCGTTCTTTCCGTAGAAAGGTGACTCCAGGGCCATCTCATCCGGAGAGTGCCTGTCGCAGACTTCACCTATTTCATTGAAAATGCGCACGAGCTTCCGGTAAGGGTCTTTTTCCTTTCTCAGGTCAATGACCCCCATCTCCACGTACTCGGCCTTGCTGCCTTCTGTACGAATGACCCCGAAGCCAAGAATGTTGGTTCCGGGGTCTATTCCCAATATCGTCTTCACTTGTCTTAGTCAATGTAGTCGAACCCGGTATATGGGCGGAGAACTTCAGGGATGACGATTCTGTCCTCTTGCTGGTTGTCCTCAAGCATTGCCGCAACGACACGAGGCAGAGCCAATGAACTTCCGTTCAATGTGTGGCAGAGCTGCATCTTGCCGTTCTCGTCCTTGTATCTAAGGTGCAGACGGTTAGCCTGGTATGTCTCGAAGTTGGAAACTGAAGAGATTTCCAGCCATCTTCCCTGGGCCGCTGACCACAACTCGAAGTCATATGTGATGGCAGATGTGAAACTCAGGTCACCACCGCAAAGACGGAGAATCCTGTACTTGAGGCCAAGTTTGTTCACGAGGCTCTCCACGTGTGCAATCATCTCATCCAGAGCTGCATATGAGTCTTCCGGCTTCTCGATTCTGACGATTTCCACCTTGTCGAACTGGTGAAGTCTGTTCAGGCCCCTCACGTCTTTTCCGTAAGAACCTGCCTCACGACGGAAGCAAGGAGTGTAGGCTGTCAGCTTCTGCGGGAACTGGTCATTGTTCAGGATGACATCCCTGTAAATGTTGGTTACAGGCACTTCAGCTGTAGGAACCAGATAGAAGTCATCGAGACCTACGTGGTACATCTGGGCCTCCTTGTCAGGGAGCTGGCCTGTACCGAAACCTGAAGCCGCATTGACCATGATAGGAGGTTCGATCTCCTTGTAGCCAGCGGCAGTATTGTTGTCGAGGAAGAAACTGATCAATGCCCTCTGGAGTTTCGCGCCCTTGCCTTTATATACAGGGAATCCCGCGCCTGTGAGCTTTACGCCGAGGTCGAAGTCGATGATGTCGAATTTCTTGGCGAGTTCCCAGTGCGGAAGCGCGTTCTCCGGCAGTTTGATTTCAGGGCCGCCCATCTTGACCACCTGATTGTCCTCTGCTCCTTTTCCAGGGACTACCAGGTCGCATGGAATATTAGGGAGGAGAACAAGCTGTGAATCAAGTTCTTTCTCTGTAGCGTCAGCCTTTGCAAGAAGCTCTGTAGAACGTGCCTTGAGTTCGGCAACTTCTTTCTTGGCTTCTTCTGCCTCTGCCTTTTTGCCTTCTTTCATAAGTCCTCCGATGAGACCTGCCTTCTGCTTCTGCTGAGAAAGAAGACCATCGCTCTCAGTCTGGAGAGCTCTTCTCTGTGTGTCAAGTTCGAGAACCTTATCGACGATTGCTTTTGCGTCGAAGTTTTTGACTGCAAGCTTCCTGACTACGAAATCCGGATCGTCACGAAGCATCTTAAGTGTCAACATGATATTTATGATTTAATTTTGTCTGCTATATGCTTTCCAATGAAAAAAGGAGGACCGCACACCGAAACTCGAAGTGCAATCCTCCAATGTCTTTCAAGACCCTTCGAGTTTAGTTCTCAAAAGGGACAACCGACACGTATGACTTGTTCTCTTTCTTTCTTGTAATGAGAACTGTTCCGTCAACGAGGGCGTAAAGAGTGTGGTCTTTACCCATACCTACGTTCTTGTCCGGGTTGTGGACTGTGCCTCTCTGGCGAAGGATGATGTTACCGGCCTTTACTACCTCACCACCGAATTTCTTGAATCCGAGACGTTTGCTCTGTGACTCACGACCGTTCTTAGAACTACTTTGACCTTTTTTATGTGCCATAATTCAAATTCTCCTTTAATTTAGCGATCTGTAAAAAATTAAGCGATAGAGTCGATGCGGATCTTTGTAAGTTTCTGACGGTGACCGTTTGATTTCTGGTATCCTTTACGACGGATCTTCTTGAAAACGATAACCTTCTTTGCCTTTACGTCATCTGCGAGAACTGTTGCCTTTACAACTGCACCCTCTACGTAAGGAACTCCGACCTTTACTGCTCCTTCGTTATCGAGGAGAAGAACCTTGTCGAACTCTACCGTCTCATCCTTCTTCGATGCGAGGCGGTTTACGAAAATCTCTGCACCAGCTTCTACTTTGAACTGCTGGCCTGCAATTTCAACGATTGCGTACATTATATAAAAACTTATTAAGTTTCGGCTGCAAGCGTCCGTTTCTGCACGGAACTTATAAGGCTTGTCAGTCATCTGATTTTATTTTTGGACTGCAAATTTAATGGATTTCTGCCATTCCGCAAAATTTTTTACTAATTTTGTTTTCCGGAAGTCGTTAGTGCAAAACCCGTTGGGCACTTTTTCGACGATTGCTTGGTAATCCTGCCGGGCAATCCTGCTTGTGCAACTCGAAAAATTTAAACGTATGGATACTCCATTCCAGTTTGCTGACTATGTGACCGGTAAGTATTTCATCGGGCGTCGTTCTGACTGCATTACATTGTCAAATCTCTTGACCCAGGGCGAAAGCATCGCCATCTGGAGTCCTCTGAAATCAGGCAAGATGTCCGCGGTCCAGCAGACTCTGCTCAATATGAGGACTTCCGGCAAGCAGTTTCTGATGTGCAGCTTGGACCTCACGAATATCCACGATGCCGAGCTGTTCATAAGACGGTTTGCAGGTGCCGTGATTTCATCCGTTTCCACAGTCCCGCAGGACTATCAGGACAATGCCTCCAAGTATCTGTCAGGCACATCTCTGGAGTTTGACGCGCAGTCGTTTTCTGTTACGGGAAGAGTCTTTTCTGACAATGCCCCGGTCGGAGCGGCCGAGATTTCCGCCGTAGCTGAGCTGCCTTTCCGCATTGCCGAAGAAAAGAATGTGCAGTTCATCATTGTCCTCAATGAGTTCGAAAACATTGACTCGGACGAGGGCGAGAAGTTTTTCAGGGTGTTGGACGCGTCGATTTCTGCCCGCATCCAGGCAAGGACTCCTTGCTGCTCCTTCATTTTCTTAGGTTCCAGAGTCAATGCGATGGAGAGTATCTTCATGCGCCGGAAGTTTTTCTGGAAGAGCGTGGAAAAGTATTCATTGTCAATGATTTCCGACGCCGAAATAGCGGATCATGTGCTGAAAGGCTTTTCTGTGGGCGGCAAGGTCATCGAGCGCGACCTGATACAGGTGGTCTGCGGGCTGTTCCGTAACAACATTTGGTATATCAACAGCTTTTTCTTCATCTGCGATGCATTGTCCAAGGGCTATATAAGTGAAATCACTTTCAATGATGCGCTTTCCTGTATGGTTTCTGCCAATCTGCCGAGGTTCAAGGCCATTATGGACGACCTTACCGGATTCCAGGAGCGTTTCCTGAAGGCGGTGCTCGACGGCAATGTCAAGTTCAGCACGACGGAAGTCATTGAAAACTACAGACTTAATTCTTCGGCCAATATCAAGAGACTCAAGGAAGCTCTTATGAAGAAAGAGGTGCTTTCGTTCAATGACAAGGACGAGCCGTCCGTGCAGGACCCTCTTTTCGAGTATTGGCTCAGAAAATATTATTTTAATTCGTAAACTGTTATGAAACAGAAACTTGTGGTGCTTACAGGCGCCGGTGTGAGCGCCGAGAGCGGAATCAGCACGTTCCGTGACAATGGCGGTCTGTGGGACAATTACGACCCGCAGCAAGTCGCGTCCATCGAGGGCTGGTACAAGAATCCGGGCCTGATGCTCGACTTCTATAATATAAGGAGGCATGAACTCGAAGGGGTAAGACCCAATGACGCACACCGTGCCATCGCTTCGCTTCAGGATAATTTCAATGTCAATGTGATAACGCAGAATGTGGATAATCTTCATGAGAGGGCGGGCAGTTCCAATGTCCTCCATCTTCACGGGGAATTGACGAAAGTAAGGCCGGAGAACTGCTGCAATGAGGAAGACGGATTTTCGGAGAAGACTGTCTTCGATATCGGTTATTCGGAGGTGCATCTTGGCGACAAGGCCCCGAACGGCCACCAGCTGCGTCCGCACATCGTCTGGTTCGGCGAGCCGGTGCCTAAAATCGAAAGAGCCATTGACATAGTGTCCGAAGCAGACATCCTTCTGATTGTCGGTACATCGCTGAGTGTCTATCCGGCAGCGGGCCTGTACCGCTACGCGTCGCTCGACACGCCGATTTATCTGATCGACCCGGGGCAGGTCAATGTCCGTGACAGCAGGATCCAGCATATCATGGCCAAGGCTACTGACGGAATGAAAATTTTTCAGGAAAAAATCGGTCAATGATTGTCGGAAATCCGGATAATTGTTGTAACTTTGCACCCGCTAAATCAGGATGGATACACGTAACTCATTCGGTTTTAGGAATTTATTAAAAAAAAGGAGGTGATTCAGATATGATTATTGTACCGCTTAAGGAAGGTGAGAACATCGAGAGAGCTCTCAAGAGATTCAAGAGGAAATTCGAAAAAACAGGTGCTATCCGCGAGCTTCGTGCCAGAAAGAACTTCGTGAAACCATCTGTCAGGAAGAGAGAGCAGCTTCAGAAGGCTATCTACGTACAGCATCTGCAGCTTGAGGACGAGCAGTAAACCTGCCTTGTACAGTTAATATATCTGAAAATGATATACGCCGGTTGGAAATCCGTTTTCCAGCCGGCTTTTTTCATTTCCCGCCTACCGGCGGATAATATCATTTTCCTTTTCTCTCAGCTTTCACTATATTTGTAAGATTTGTGGAAAAGAATGAAAGTACTTCTGGCAATAAATGGATATGGATAGAGGTAAAGAAAATAAGTCATTGAAAAGCAAGTGGTTCCGCTGGCTAAAAATTACGGTGGCCACAGTGGTCGGAATATGGGCGGCGATGCTCGTGGTATTGCAGCTTCTGCTGAATTCTTCCTTCTTGACAAAAATGGCAGAGAAATATATTCCGGAATATGTGGACGCCGATGTGCACATAGGAAAAATCAGCGCGTCCATGCTGAAAAGTTTCCCGAACCTTCAGCTCGATGTAGAGAATGTGGTGGTCACATACCCTCACGACAGGTATGCACGTTACGACTCAGTCGGCATTGACGGAATCCTTCGCCATGCGGGCAGGGCGGAATCTGCTGACACATTGGCGGCTATCCGCAAGACCACATTGTCAGTCAATTACTTGAAGGCGTTGTTCGGAAGAATCCATATCCGCGAGGTCAGCATGGACAAACCGCATTTCTTCGCGCATTACTATGGCGGTGAAGATGCGAACTGGAATGTCCTGAAAGTGCAGGCGGTAGTGGACGAGGAAGCGGAAAGCGACACTACAGCCACTTCATTGCCCCCGATAGTCGTGAACAAGATCAATATGACAGGACGTCCGAAGATAGTCTATACCGACTGTGCAGACACCATTTATGCGGCGGTTTTCCTCAAGCAGCTCAAGTTCGACGGCAAACTGACCAATGTCTCGACATCAGCCAACCGGCTGGGCCTCAAGGTGGACAGCCTCTTCGTGTCCGGAAGATTGCCGGCCGATACATTGGCTGTGGCAATGGATCATTTCCATATTCATGAAAATGACAAGGTCATGAGCGTGGACGCTACTGCCAAGACATTCCTCGGAATGAGCGAATATGGCCGTGTGATGCTTCCTCTGTCAGTCAAAGGTGACATCAGTTTCCCTAAATCGGATGAAGTTGCCAAGGTTTCATGGCGTGACTTCGAGGCTTCCGTGGCTACTGTGAATATCAAGGGAATGGGCGATGTTGCATACTATGGGGACAGTACCTATGTAAGAGCTGAGGCCTCCATCAATGACTGCCGCGTTTCGGAACTGATAGACTATTTCGGAAAGAATTTCTTCCCTGAAGCCGAGCAGCTCAAGACGGATGCGAAAGTCACGTTTACGGCGCTCTGCGACGGATATTGGAACCCTGCCAGGAACACGTTGCCTGAGCTGATAGCTGAACTGGTGCTTCCGAAAGCCGCTGTGGATTATCCGGGAATCCCTTCCGGAACAGTAGCGGCGGACATCAATGCCGCCACGGACAATGTCGGGAAACTGGATGTCAACATTGACAATGTCTGTCTGAACTTCGGTGGTCTCGATCTCGATGTGTCCGGAACGGTGTCCGACCTTGCGGGGGATGACCCTCTTATGGACATTGAGGGAATCGCTTATGCGTCGCTCGATGAGATGATGGCGTTCGTGCCGGATTCGTTGGGCTACAGCGTCTCCGGAGATTTGGACGGAGTGCTTACCGGTAAGATCAGGATGTCGCAGCTGAACATGTACAATTTCTACAAAGCAAGGCTTGACGGCTATGTCAGAAGCAGGAATATTGTGGTGAAATCTCAGGCGGACACCCTGGACGCATGGATAGGCGGCCCTGAAATCGCCATCTCCACCATAAAGAACAAGGTGGACAGCAGTATCCCGAAAGGTGCTGAGGTTCTGGCGCTTACGGCCAAGGTGGACTCGCTGTCCGCAACATGCGGCAAGGATATTAAGGTGAATGTCACCGGTGTCAATGCCGAGGCCCAGAATGCAGCACGGATAAATTCAGGCGAACTGGAAGGGGATAAGCACCCGCTGGTGGGAACGGTCTCCATGAAGAAACTTCTGTTCAACGGTACGGATTCCCTGTTTGCAGGCATACTTGGCTCGACTAATACTTTCAATTTCTCGCATAAAGTCAGAGGGGACAAGCTGGAGCCGAGATTGTCTGTGTCAAGTTCCAATTCGAGGATATTCGCCCGTGAAGGCGTGAACAGATACGGTTTCAAGGATGCCAAATTCTCTGCCTCGGCGGTGATGACTGCGTATGAAAGCAACCAGCGCAGACATCATTTCCTGGATTCGTTGCAGAGGGTTTATCCGGGAACGCCTCGCGATTCGCTGTTTGTCAAGATGATAAGGGCGAGGATGGCAGGACGTCCGGTGCCGGATTTCATCAAGGAGGCGGATTTTAGGAAAAAGGACATTGACATAACTCTCAATGAGACGATGGCCAAGTATCTGAAGGAGTGGAATCTGGCCGGAAGTCTCAATATCAGCAAGGGTATGGTGATCACTCCATATTTCCCGTTGAAGAACGTCATCGAGGATGTGAGGGGAACGGTTACCAATGATGCTGTCCATCTGGACAACTTCACATTCAGGCCTGGAGCGTCTGATATCTCGGCAAACGGCGTCCTGAGCGGTCTGCGCAGGGCATTGCTCGGCCGGGGTCCGCTGAAACTGGACCTGAAACTGACGTCGCAGAAGATTGATGCCAATGAACTGCTTACCGCATACACGGCCGGCACCAAGTTCACTCCGGAGTCCATTGTCAATGTCTCTTCGGAGGATGATGCCACATATCTGGCCAAGGTCTCACAGGCCCACGAAACGGTCCAAGACAGTGCCTATGCTCTCGTGGTAGTTCCGGCGAACCTGATAGCGAACATCTCGCTCCAGGCCAATGAGGTGAACTACTCTGATCTGAATGTGACCTGGCTTGCTGCGGACATGACGATGAAAGAGCGTTGTATCCAGCTGACCAATACATTGGCCACCTCCAATATGGGAGATATCTTCTTCGAGGGTTTCTATTCCACCAAGAGCAAGCAGGACATCAAGGCCGGTTTCGACCTGAATCTTTCCGACATCACGGCGGACAAGGTGGTCCAGCTGTTCCCGGCGGTGGATTCGATAATGCCTATGCTTACTTCGTTCAAGGGAATGCTCGACTGCGAAATGGCGGCTACCACGGACTTGGATACCAATATGAATTTCGTTACCAAGTCAATGAACGGAATCATGAAAATCAGCGGCAGGGATGTGGTCCTGGAAGAGAGTCCTGAGTTCAGGAAGCTCGCCAAACTGCTGATGTTCAAGAACAAGAAGATGGGCAAGGTGTCCGACATGTCAGTTAGCGGTCTTATCAGCGACAACAAGCTGGAGGTGTTCCCGTTTGTTCTTAAGATCGACCGTTACACATTGGCAATGAGCGGACTGCAGAACTTCGACCAGTCGTTCAAGTATCACGTTTCAGTGCTCAAGTCGCCGATTCCGTTCCGCTTCGGAATAAACATTTTCGGTAACTTCGACAACTGGAAGTACCGTATAGGCAAGGCCCAGTACAAGAATACCAAGGTGCCTGTTTTCACGGCGCAGATAGACACGCTGCAGATGAACCTTGTCCGCTCTATCCACAATATCTTTACGAAGGGTGTTGATCTGGCTGTCAAGCAGAATGTTCAGATGCGCAGTTCCATCGACTCGCAGAAAGTCGCCATGGGCTTCAACCCTGATGCCAAGTTGGATTCACTGGACGGCGGGCACAGGAAGATGCTGGATTCGCTCCAGACGGCTTATGACACCCCTGTGGACTCTGCATTGAATGCGCGTATGGATTCACTTAGCCTGATTCCTGTTGTGCAGGAGGAGGAAGAGGTGTCCCAGAAGCAGCAGTTCGTCCAGGACAATGCGACCCGCGAGGACAGGAAGGCGGCCCGCCGCAAAAAACGTGAACAGAAACGTCAGGCTAAAAATGGTGAGGCGGCAGTCTTGCCGGCAGAGGACAATGAAAATGGACAGTAGCGATTACATAGAGGTAAAGGTCAGCATTGACCCTTTTTCTGAAGAGAATGCGGAGATTCTGGAAGCGATGCTTTCGGACCTGCCTTATGACTCTTTCGTGATAGGCGAAAGTGATGTGAAATGTTATATCCAGAAGCCGCAGTTCGACAGGTTCGCATTGAAGGTTGTGCTTTCCGGTCTGCCGTTCAAAACCTCGTTTGAGGCTGCTCCAGTGCCGTTCCATAACTGGAATGCACAGTGGGAGAATGCTTTTCAGCCGATTGTCGTGGATGGCAAGGTAACCATAAAGCAGGCCGATGACAGGACTTCTCCGCGGACGAGGTACAATATCCGTCTCCGCCCTGAGATGGCGTTCGGCACCGGCCACCACGAAACCACTTATATGATGATGGAGACGATGCTGGAAGATGCCGGTGAAATCCGCGACAATGTCGTTATGGATATGGGTTGCGGCACTGCTCTGCTCGCGATTCTGGCTGCCAAGATGGGGGCTTCGAGAGTTTTCGGCATTGACATAGATGCTGTCGCTGCGCGCTCGGCTTATGACAATGCAAGGCTGAACCGCGTCGGACGCAAGGTGGAAACCTATTGCGGAGATGCTTCGCTTCTTCAGGCCGGAAAGTACAATGTTCTCCTTGCCAATATCCACCGCAACATTATCCTGATGGACTTGCGCACTTATGTAAAGTCATTGAAACAGAACGGATTGCTGCTGCTGAGCGGTTTCTATGAAGACGACGTTGAGGACATATTGAAAGAAACCGGAAAATACGGGCTGCGGCTCGAGGGACATAAAACACGTGACGGATGGTCCTGCCTCAAGTTGAGGAAAGAGTCACCCGTCACAGTGTCTTCTATATTGTCGTAATTAACTTACTATCCCTTGCCGGACGGCTTGCCTGCGATGGATGAAAGGCCCGGCCAGTCGCTGATGTTGCAGCTGTTTTTGACTCCTTCCGGAGCAAGAGGGAAGAACTCGAATTCTCCGCCGATCATCCTTTCAATATCCGCAACCGTATAGATGTAGTCTGCAAGTGGCGGAAGCGAATTGAGTTTTTCTCCTGTGAAGCTCTGTGGGAACCAGAATCCAATCGCCATCACTTCATCTGCTGAGCACGCCCAGATAGGTTTGCCTGTTGAGCCGCTCTTCGTCCTCATGACGAGTTTGTATCTGGCGGTTGGCATAAGGCAATCCTTTGATTTGGAACTGGTTTCACCCCAGTTGCAGGCATCTTTAAGTACCCATGTGTCATCACCGTAATAGCATCCGACGACCACGTAAAGCGTGTCGCTGCATCTCCACTCGTTAGGCAGGATGTATTCCACCATTGACCAATGGGAGTCTGTTTCGGTCTCATTCAGATACCGTTCGGGAGCAATGTTGGTAGGATAGAAGGTCTGAGTGTTGAGGTCAAACAGTTTGCTGGAGTTTCCGCAGCCTCTTTCAGCCGAGCGCATCATGTGTCCTTTGCCGACTGTATTCTTTGAAGGCAGTGGTGACCAGTAATAATGCTTTTGTCGCTTGGCTTTCCGCTTGTTGCGCTCCACGGCCAGCTGTTCCAGTCGCTTGCGTATATGATCGACTGCTCGCTTTCGCTGAAGGACGGGTCAGGCCTCCACGGGTCAGGTCTTGGACGGGTGTAGCCTCCTTCCCAATAGATTTCATGACAAGGATAGGCTACCCACATAGGGTTGTGGCGACGGATGTCGTAGCAGGCTTCATAATTGCGGACGTCCTTTTGGGACCTGTAGGTTTTCCCCCTGTGGTCCACATATTTGTAGTCGGCATTGGCCTTGAGCGTGGCAGGTCTTTCGATATAATCCTTGCTCGCTTCCGCTCCGTGTCCGAAATCGAATGTCTCAGATGCTGTATCGGTGGTCGTCACGAGTCTGAGGTCGTCAGTGCGGCCCTGTGCTCCGTCTGCAAGAGCGGTGATCTTTATGTTCAGCCTGGTGGTTTCGGTGGCGCTTACTTCGAAGACGGATGTGGCAAGAAACCATGACTGGCCATATTTCTGGACTGTGTAGTTCAGATTGTAGCTCTTCTTGCCATGCTCATCGGAAACCGTGATGGTGAAGGTCTTGTTCGGCACCACGTCCTTCTTGAATGCGCACATTCCGACCGTGAGTTTGTAAGTGCGTTTGTCTGACGGCAGTCCGATGCCGTTGATTTCTATCTGGGCGCCGTCTCTGCTGTAATATACTCCATTGACTCCAGAAGCTCCGGGGTATCCGGTGGACGAGAAACTGCTGCGCACAGAGGTGTAGGAGCCGTCATAGGTGACAGTGGCAATGCCTGTGCCTTCCATGTTGCGGCAGTCGCTCCATGTGTCGAAGTAATTGTTGTTCACATCAGATTTAACCTTGTCGAGATTGTCGTAGTAAATGACGGTCTCAGATGGCTCCGGTTCCGGTTCTGGCTCTGGTTCTGGTTTTGGTTTTGGCTCAGGCTCAGGTTCCGGCTCGGGTTCGGAGCAGGCTGCTCCTGATCTGGCTTTTCCGGTACGCTCTCCGGCTTACATGCATTGAAACCGAAAACAAGCGTAACAATCAGTAGGATGGGTAATATGTATTTTCTCATAAATATGTAGTTTCTAAGCTGATGACCGTCTCTTTTGCCGACCAGTTCGACATCCCGCAAGTTAGTAAAAAATATTCAGTAATCCTTAAGGGCCAGTGTCTCCGCGTTTTGCAGCGCAACCTGTAAGTAGCTGCGTATCAGCTGTTTAACCGAAATCAGAGTTGTGGTTTTTACAACTCTGAAAATACCTAAAGCGCTGATAGCCAGCGTAATACGCGCTGCGCGTCCTGGCGGGAGTTGTCAGACGGCATTGTGCCTCATAAAACTGTAAACGTTCAGAAGCATTATCTTTTATCCAGATTTGAGCAGATATAAAAACTTTTCTATATTTGCCTCGTCAAAACAACCACATACCGGGCACAGAACGAAGTGGATAGGAGAGGATAGGGTGAAAATGAAGTGATTGGTTTGAATTATAGAGAGTTATGAGATAGTAGGGTAGAGGGCGATGTAAAACGAAGCGTTTACATGGGTTTAATTTCGGTTTAATTTTGGCGGCATAAACGGGTGCGAGGTTTGCATCGGGCTTACATGAATGGGCTGTGGGTTTACACCTGCGGCCTTTTTTGTGTCCGGACGGTAGAAACCCTTTGCTGATGCGGTTTTAGGGCGATATGGAGGCTTTTACGGTGTTTATCGGGGCGATGTTTGAGGAGTGTTCGGGTGGCGTTTGAATGCCGTTTTATGGCGGCCGGAATAGGGGAGGGGTGACGGGGTAAAAAGGGCGTTTTTCGGGATAGCAATTACAAATGCTATTACAAATAGGAATTACAAAACTGGAAAATAGGAATTACAGATTCGGGGTTTTCGGGGGTAGGATAGGGGGGAGGGGAATTTACCATTTTGAAAGGGTAAAGTGAGGGAAACTGCCTATTCGGTGCATAGGTTCTAAAAACTGAAATCGGCGTAAAGCCCCGTCTGGAAGGGTATTTACACCGATAAATTCGTAGTATAAGGGGGACCCCTCTATATAGGGGCTATTCGTCATACTCTTTACCTCCTTTGATGATACGGAATGGTGTCAGCCTGCATTTGCAACTCCAGAAGTCCGAGCATCCGATGCATCTTTCCCCTTTTCGCGTTGAAGTTGCTCTATTTGCTGTTTAAGTCGTCCTATTTCTTCGGCTTGTTGTATGATTTTAGAATCTTTACTCTGGATGTAAGGTTCTAATTGACCAAAGAATGCTGCAATACTTGTTTCATTGGTAGCTAAAATTGGACTGCCTGGCTCTGAGTTTGGCAGTATTTCGTGTCCCAGTCCTGTTAGAAGCCACATAGCATTGATGTCGTATGAAATCACGATTTTCTCCAAGACATCAGCTTTCGGGAGTACATTCTTTATGTATCCTCTTATGTTAGCTTCACTTACTCCAAGTTTTGCGGCAAATACGGTATTCTTACCTCCTGCGTAAGTGTCTACTAAATGCTTTATTCGCTCGTGTATTGTCCCTAATTTCGGCATAAACTACTTTTTAATCGAAAAAAATCACGATAAAACTTTCGATATTCGTGAGAAGTATCTATATTTGCAACAAGTTTACATATAAACCCGCGCCCAAAGATACGAAAATGGGGCGAGTTTGACGAATGTTTGATGATTTAATGATTAAAGAAATGGAAGACGAAATCAGGGAGTGGCAGACACAGAGCGTGAAGCACAAGATTGCGATGCTCCTAATCATGGACGGCATCAGTTTCAGCTACGATGAGGAGACCGGCATCGTATTTTCCGCTCCCGAGTCCTATGTGAAGAATATGGTCCGTCGCCTGACTACCTGTTATGGGGTGAGCCTGATACCGATTATCAATGAACTAAAATAAGCGAGACAATGGAAAAGTACATCCACATCACCAAGGAGGTGAGAGAGCACCTGAAGAAGACCTACCATGTGTCGGGTATGACGCTGTGGAAGGCATTGTATTACAAGAGCACAAGCGACCTTGCCAACCGTATCCGCAAGGATGCCCTGGAACACTATGGTATCGTGATGACCATCATCCCGGAACTGGAGTGTTTTCACGACCATGACAACTACATGCGCCAGTACCTTCCCAACGGGGCGATGCTGGAATTCGACAAGACCAACGGCGGCGGGGACGTGTTCTTCAAAGGGCGTAAGGTTAGACACTATGATTCATTGTATGTGAGTGAAATCCCGGCAATTCAAGAGTGGGCAGCCACATTGAGATAGGAGGTCGTCATGGAGTATTACGGTAAGACACTCTGCATATCGGCCCGGGAACTGGTAGAAAATGGCGTGATGACGCAAAGTAACTACTGCCAGTTGGTCGCCCGGAAGAAGCTGACTGTCGCCCGGCGCGGTGGCAGGGGCGGATATGCTCTTGTCGTCGTAAGCAGCCTCCCCGACACCTACCATGACAAGCTGACAAAGATATATCCCGACCCGTCTTTGGCTGTCCTTCTGGCCTGGCTGGAGGCGAACTATGAGGTGGACCAGGCTGCGGCGGCCTACTTTGCCGACTGGAAAGCCAGGTGCGGGCGTGATGGTGCCACGGACGCTCATGTTGCGGAATATGTGACCAACGCCAGCGTGCTGAACGCCTGTATTCGTCTTTATAACAACGCAAAGGCGATACAGAAGACGATGGGCATGAAATACGACTGGAGCATGATGGCGCAGGCCGTGGAGGGTTACCGAATGAAGACCGGGCACACGTTGCCAACGAGCATGCTCCGTTTCCGGAAGAAGGTAAACGAGTACCAACGTGACGGCTACGCTTGCCTTATTAGCGGCAAGTTCGGCAACCAGTCGCGGCGCAAGGTGGACCACAAGACAGAACGGTTGATCCTGTCCATCGCCATTCAGCCGAATAAGACTTTCAACACGAGTGTCTGGGAGATGTACAACTCCTTCGTGTGCGGCGAGCTGGACGTTTATGACCCGGAGACGGGAGAGCTGTTCAGTCCTGACGACTTCACCGACAAGAACGGCGACCCGCTGGCGTTAAGCGAGAGTACCATCACCAACTACTTGAACCTGCCGAAGAACAGGGTGCTGATCTCGCACGCCCTTGAGGACTGGGAGACCTTCATGCACGAGCAGCGCCCGCATGTCCACCGTCACGATGGCGAGTTTGCCCTGAGCCAGATTACGGCGGACGACGTGGACTTGAGCCGCAAGCTGAACGACACCAAGAAGCGCGTGCACGCCTACTACATGTACGATGACCTGAGCCAGTGCGTCATCGGTGCCGCCTACGGACGAAGCAAGGACCAACTGCTCGTTGTGGAATGCTTTCGGGACATGTTCCGCCTGCTGGAACGCAACGGCTGGGGAATGCCCGCCGGCATCGAGGTAGAGAACCACCTGATGAGCGAGTACAAGGACGGCTTCCTGCAGACGGGTGTCGCCTTCTCTTTCGTCCATTTCTGCGCCCCGCTGAACTCCCAGGAAAAACGCGCCGAGTCATTAAACGGCGCAAAGAAGCGCAGCATCATCCACAAGAACCACGAGGGCATTGGCCGCTTTTACGGCAAGGGCAAATGGAGAATGAAGAGCAAGAAGGTCAGTGATGCCGAGAACGACACTTACGAGGATAAGAAATACTACAGCTACGAGCAGCTTGTTGCCGAAGACCGCGCCGACAACGCTGAATGGAACAACAGCCTGCACCCGAACCAGAAGAAATATCCGGGCATGACTCGCTGGCAGGTGCTTGTCGCCAACATCAATCCGACGCTCGAGCGCATGGACAAGCTCACTCTGAGCCGCTATATCGGCGAGCGGGTGGACACGACCGTCCGTCGCAACTCGACGGTGAGGGTCGCCTATGAGGATTGGTGGCTGAGCGACCCTTCGGTGCTTGAGAAACTCAAGCCGAACGACTACAAGGTGACGGCATATTACCTGCCCGACGAAGAGGGTAAGCCCACGGATGTGTATCTGTTCCAGGGCGACCGCTACATTGACAAGGTGGAACGTGTGGAGACCTTCAACCGCGTGTATGCCGAGCAGACCGAGAAGGATACCGCCATCTACGAGGACCAGCAGAAGCGCATCGGCAAGTTCGACGGTTACGTTCGTAAGAACGCCATCTCCAGGGTGGGCATCATGCGCCCGCAGAAAGAGGCAACCCCGCTATCTGAATCCGAGGAACTGCCTGTGTTGGACGACTGCATTGGGGAGGTCAGTTACCACACTCCGGATGCCTTGGAATCCCTTTAGAACGATATTAGAACGACATTAAAGTAAAAGTGAGATATGATAACCACAGAGAACAAACAGCGGATCATCGCCGCCATTACGGCGAACCGTGAGAACTACCCGAGTGATGCCAAACATGCCGCGTCGTTGGGTATCGCCACTTCGGTGTATAGCGCCATCAAGAACGGGCAGACCGACAAGGCACTGAGCGAGGCCAACTGGATTACCATTGCCCGGAGACTGGGTGTGAACCTGCGCGGAGACATCGAATGGAAACCGGCACGTACCGCCACCTTTGACTTCATCACCAAACAGCTGGAGTTCTGCCAGCAGAGCGGGCTGAGTGCCATCCTGTGTGACATTCCGAACATCGGCAAGACCTTTACCGCCAGGTATTATGTGAAAGGGCACCGTAACGCTATCTACGTGGACTGCTCGCAAGTGAAGACCAAGTTGAAGCTGGTGCGCAAGATTGCCACTGAGTTCGGTGTGAGCGGCAACGGCCGCTACTCGGATGTCTATGACGATCTGGTGTACTACCTGCGGAGCATCGACACGCCCCTCATCATATTGGACGAGGCGGGCGACCTGCAGTACGAAGCATTCCTTGAACTCAAAGCCCTGTGGAACGCCACCGAGCGGTGCTGTGCGTGGTATATGATGGGTGCCGACGGGCTGAAGGAGAAGATAGAACGCTCCATCGAGCACAAGAAGGTGGGCTATACTGAGATGCTGAGTCGCTATGGCGACCGTTACAGCAAGGTCACCCCCGACGACGGGCGGGAGCGAGAGAAGTTCCTGAAGGACCAGGCCGGTGCAGTCGCTCGGGTGAATGCCCCAACGGGTACCGATATCGCCAGCCTGGTACGCAAGACTGGCGGGGGCTTGAGACGAGTTTATACCGAGATTGAAAAACTAAAAAGAGCGACGGTATGATGGCCAAGATAGAGATGCAGGCGATGGATGCGGTTATCGGCATTCACCGTGAGATGAAAAAGGCGAACGAGGTGGACTGGGAACAACGGCGGTATGAGATAGCCAAAGAGATGATGCCGGTCGCATACCAGGAGTCGAGAAACATCCTTCTCCGTGGAGGAACTGTCGAGATTGGGGACATTGTAAAGGCATCGGTGGAATTTGCGGACCTGCTTATTGCCGAACTTAAAAAGGAGGAATAGGAGATGGCAAAGCGAGCATACAGTCCGAAAGACATAGCAGGGATGCGCCACAAGGTGTTGCCGCTGGAGGGCAGGTGGCGGGACGTGTTCGGCGAGCCGGAACTGGGGGACACCTGGTTCATCACCGGCCCGAGCGCGAGTGGCAAGAGCTCGTTTGTAATGCAGTTTGCCAAGATGCTCTGCGGCATGGGTCCGGTGCTGTATGTCAGTCTGGAGGAGGGCGTCGGTCTGTCAATGCAGCGTCGTCTGGAGCAGTTCAAGATGAGCGAGGTACAGGGCTCGTTCCGCATCATCACCGACGGCGACTATGAGGCGTTGCGCGAGCGGCTGCACAAGCCCAAGAGCGCAAAGTTTGTCATCGTGGACAGCTACCAGGTGGCGCACGACGAGGGAGGATGGGAATATCTCAAGACCAAGGCGCTCATCGACGAATTCCCGCGTAAGACCTTCGTTTTTATCAGTCAGGAAGACAAGGGGAAGCCTATAGGTAAGGCTGCTATCCGCCTGAAGTACATATCCGGAGTCAAGGTTCGCACCCAGGGCTTCCGAGCCTACTGCCAGGGACGGTATGCCGGGCAGGTGAGCGAGTATTACACTATCTGGGAGGAGAAGGCGGTGGAGGTCTATAACGAGAAGAACAAACAAGAAGTCAAACCGGAAACAAGCGAGATATGAAGAAGAGAATCTACATCAGCGGCGCGATAGCGCACCACGACATTGAGGAGCGAAGAAAAGCGTTCGACCTTGCCGAGCGGTACCTGAGCATGAAGGGATACGACCCGGTGAACCCGTTCAAAAATGGCCTGCCGGAGGACGCCCACTGGATGGAGCACATGCGTGCGGATATCGCCAAACTGCTGCAGTGCGATGGCATCTATATGCTGGTCGGCTGGGAGCTGAGCAAGGGTGCGAAGTTGGAGCTCGACGTGGCGAGCAGCTGCGGGATAGAGGTGATGTTCCAGAACCAAAAGGAGTGGTAGCCATGACACAGGAAGTGATGAATTTCGCACGGTTCTACGCCTCGTTCAATCGCCTCCCCTGTACGAGGGACAAGGAGACAACGAAGCAGGAGATCGTGATGCAGTGGACCGGCAACCGCACCGGGAGCCTGCGAGAGATGACGAGGAAGGAGTACGATGCCTGCTGCGAGGCGCTGGAACGCCTGACCGGGCGCATGGACGAGCAGAAGAGGCTCCGTAGCCGGTGCCTGCGGCTGATGCAGCAGCTGGGCATCGACACCACCGACTGGACGCGCATCAACGGTTTCTGCCAGGACCGGAGGATAGCCGGCAAGCCCTTCGCCCGGCTGAAGAACGAGGAGCTGAAAGCCCTGTCGGTGAAACTGCGCGCTATGCAGCGCAACGGCGGACTGAAGCCCCAGAAGAAAGAGAACATACAACCAAGACAACCGGGCATCATGTTCTATATCCCCATAGATCCGGATGCCCCTAAATGCTGAACGATATGGACAAGAAAACGGAACATGCGCTGGATGCGCTGAAGAAACAGGCAAGGGAGGATTCCCTGAAGATGGGGCGGGACGAGGCCGCCGATTTCTTCGGACAGCTTGCCGACTGGGCTTACGCCCAAAGCGAGGCGATGAGCCTCGACGACGACCTCGAGATGCAGGACTACGAGAATGAGTATTAACCCATAAAACGAAAAGAAAATGGACGAAAACAGACAGACGACCGTCGTCATGACGGCGGAGGAGAAGGCGGAGTTCGAAGCCTTCCAGGCGGCGAAAGCCAAAAAGGCAGCCGAGGAGAAAGCCCGTGCCGACCGTGAACAGTACAGGCAGCTCGTCGATGACGAGATCGAGCGTTCCATCCCCGTATTGGAGGAGATCAGCGGACGCATCAAGGAGAGCAAGCAGCGGGTAATGGACAACTTCAAGACCATCCTGGAGATGAAGGGCGACCTTTTCAAGACCAAGCTGAAGGAGGACCAGCGCAGCCATACCTTCACCAACAGCAAGGGCAACAAGCGCATCACTTTAGACGTGTATGTGACAGACGGCTACCGCGACACGGTGGAGGATGGTATCGCCATCGTGAAGGAGTATATCGAAAGCCTCGCTAAGGACGATAAGACACGCTCGCTGGTGAGCATGGTGCTCCGCCTACTGGCGCGTGATGCCAAGGGCACGCTCAAGGCGAGCCGTATCGTGCAGTTGCGTAAAGTGGCGATGGAAACCGGTGACGACCGCTTCATGGAGGGCGTGCGTATCATCGAGGAGAGCTACCAGCCGGAGGTGAGCAAGCAGTTCATCAGGGCTGAGATAAAGAACGAGAACGGGATGTGGAAGCCTATCCCTCTCGGTATGACAGAATCTTAAAGACAGAACGACATGATACAGGAAGTAGAGAAAACCCCGAAAGTGGCCCTGTGCCGTGCATGTCACGGCACAGGCAAAGTCCATAGGACAGTGGAATACCCCTCCCGGATATTCGAAAGGAAGAAAACCGAGACCGTCGAGGAGGTATGTGCGCAGTGCGGCGGAAGCGGCAGGGTGACGGTAAGCGCGAAGATGGTGCTTGACATCCGGCCGTACAAACCCAAGGACAACCAATAGGCAATTATGACCAAGAGGCACGGAGTGAGTTATCTGAAGCGAGTGGCTGACATAAACAGGATATACGACGAATATGCGAAGAAAGGTGTTCCCAACCGGGAAATCTGGCGCAGGTACGTGTATCCTGTTTATGGCGTGTCCGAGCGTACCTTCTACAACCTGCTCAATGCCTCCTGCCAGCCCCACAACGAGACGCTGAGGGCCGTGCAGATGTATCTGGATTTCAACTATGACGATAATGAACAGGGACACCCAGCTGATTATACGAAACATCCTGAAGGATATCCGGGTGGAGATGACTGAGGAGTTCGACCGCAACTTCGAGCGGCAGGCGTTTTTCAGCGAGGCGTGGCAGAGGCGCAAGAGCCCTACCCGCCCAGGTGGCACGATACTCGTGGACACCGGAGACCTCCGGCGGAGCGTATCCAGCCGGACGACGGAGAATAGTATCATCTTCTATACCGACCTGCCGTATGCCGCCATCCACAACGACGGGGGCGAGATTAAGGTCACGCCGAAGATGAAGCGGTTCTTCTGGGCGAAATACTACGAGACCACGGGTGCGTTTGGGCGGAAGAAGAACGGCGAGCGGCGGAACGACAGGCGCACGGTGCATCTCGCCACCGAGGCGGAGTTCTGGAAGTTCATGGCGTTGAAGAAAGCCGGGACAACCATCAAGATACCGAGGCGGCGATTCCTCGGGGTGTCGCCCGAGGTGGAGCAGGCGGTGCGCGAGATCATCGAGGAGAACGTAACGGAATATTTCAAGACGGACTATAAAATCGAAAGGAAATGAGAAAGGAACTATACAAGGCGATATGCGACAAGCTGGGCGGTCTGTACAGGCTTGCCGATGGCTCGGTATGCGGGATAGAGAAGGGCGGAGAAGTGCCGAAGGGTGCGGAGCGTGTGATCCGCCATATCGACCTGTGGAACCGCAATGTCGATTTCATCGAGCAGGAGGAGAGCTGGGCACGCCCGGCGGTGTTTGTGGAGTTCTGCCCGATACGGTGGAACGCCCTTGTGAACGGTATGGAGTATAGGGCGGAGCCATTAGTGAACCTGCATGTGGTGACGGACTGGAACGGTTCGGCATCGGCTGACAGCGACCTGCAGGAGGAGGCACTGGAGGTCTTCGACCTGCCGGAGCTGATACACGGCGCACTGACGTGCCTGAAGGGCGAACACTACATGATGTTCGACCTCGTGGAGAGCCAGACGAACCACAACCACGAGGACATCGTGGAGAACATCGAGGTGTATCAGTGTGTGGCGCAGAAACGGCTGAAATAGCCCCTGTGCTCAAATGAAAAAGCGTTCCCGGCTGATTGCTTGGAACGCTTTTTTAATACCCTTAGACGGGCGTTTTAAGCCCATTATGCGGCGGTGTATAGCATCATGTCCGTGTAGTGGGCGTTGTAGTTCATGGTGGCGTTGAACTCCACCTTGCGGCAACCGATGAACGGGTTCCCCAGAGTGGGGTTACGTCCGAGCCAGTCGCAGAGCTCGACGATGGCTGACTTGTTGGAGGTAAAATAGACGAAACGGTGTCCGGGGAGAATGGTGAGCACATCGAGGTAGTTCGCCAGCTTCCAATACATGTTGTACGTGCCGACATCCGTGCTCAGGTAGGGTGGGTCGATGAGGAACACTACTCCCGGCGTGTCCTTGTACTGCTCGAAGAGTTCCTTGTAGTCGCAGGACACCACGGTGATGCCCTCGAGGTAGTCGGGGGCTTCGGGGTAGTCCGATTTTCGGATATTGTTGTAGAGCGACTCCTTGCGCATTTCGGGGATACTCAATTTGTACTTCATAGAGAACATCAGAGCGGAGGAGACGGTAATGAAGTCGATGTAGCCGTGTTCGCGTTCTTCCTTCTCCAGGCGAGCGAATATCTCCTCTCGCCTTTTCCCACGAATGCAGCCGTGTTTGGGGATTCCTTCTGCGATGTCCCGCAGGTCGGAAAGTAGGGCGTTTGTCCGGGGAATGCTCTCCAGCCGGAGTCGGTAGTTGTCGAAGTCGTTATATACCACGGTCGCCCCCGGCTTTTGGCACTTGGCGATATGCGACAGCAGGCCGGAGCCGCCGAACAGGTCCACGAACACGGTGTCGTTGGGGTATTGTTCCAGTACCTTTATAAACTCTCGTGCGAACATGCGTTTTTGCCCCACGAAAGGAAGCGGGGCTGAAAGATAGTGTTTTTTCATACGTTCAGCTCAAATTTCACCTCCTCGTTGCCCTCAAGCAGCGAGCGGGTCTTCTCTATATTGTTCTTGTAGATATGCACATTGCCGAGGTTCAGGGTGATGGACTCCAGCGGTACCTCGATTTGCCTCGCCATCAGGTAGAGGTGGTATATGTCGGCGGGCAGTCCGAGGTTGGCATCTGAGCTTCGCTGGTATGCCGATAGGACCAGCCTGCCGCCGTCTATCTGGAACTGCACCAGGCTGAGGCAGGGTGCCTGGTTGCTCTCGGCGTTGGTGGAGCCGAGGAAGAGGACATAGTTCTTGCTGTTGCGCTTCTCGCGGTTTATGCGCTCGATGAGCGGCGGGAGTTTCTCGAAATAGGTGGGGTAGGAGTTCACGAGTATGGAACCGCAGTAGTCCCACCAGTTGATGCCCGCTTCTCGGTACTTCTCGATGTTGCGCTCACCCTGCATGAACAGGCGCAACTCGGAGCGCAGCTTCTTGCGAGCAATGCCGTGCCCTTCGAAGATGTCGAGTAGGTCGGCGGGTGTGAGGTGCAACTGTTCGTTAAGCAGGTAGCGTATCTCGCCCTTGCGATTCGTCTGGTCCTTGCCCTCGGACAGGACCTTCTGCAGTATCTGGTGATATTTGTTCATGGCCGTGCTTTTTTGTTCCCGGGGGCAAAGGTAGCACGGGTAGGGTAGAAGGGCGGCCTGCAGGGGGCGGTTTATACTGCAAGAAGATTGCAGTCGGACTTGAAGCGCCTCACGAGGTCATAGACCTTACGCTCGCTAATGTTGTACTTCTCGGCGAGCGTCGCCACGATATAGGACACCTTGATGTTCTGCGCGTGCATGGTGCGGAACTCGTTGTAGAGGTCAATATACTTCACGTCCTCCAGCCTGATTCCGGCTTCCCGGAAGGTTTTTAATAATTCCCTGTTCAACTTCAATAGCTCAATTACTTTCATATCCTGAAAAATTATTATCTTTGCATTGTCTCACTTATTCTTGCGCTGAGCGCAACTAAAAAACACCTGTACGGCGCGGACGAGGGTATTTGCCCCCGGTCGTGCGCCGTACAGGTGTTTTAGTTAATGAGTAAGTGAGACGACTGATTAACAGGCCGGGGGCTTTTTTTATTCCCTCCCCCGAAGGGTTTTGCTCTAAACGCGGTATGACTCCAGATTGAAAGCGTCCTTATCGTTCCATCCAGCAGTCAGCGCAAATTGGATGTGCCGTATAGCTTTGGTGTAGAAGTCTGCCAGTTCTTCGATGGTAAGGAAGGTGTGATAGCAGGGCACATCGTCCGTTCCGAACTTGAACGTGATAGGCAGCGTTTCTCCGCCAGTTTGTAAGGCCAAGTCGTAGGCCGCCTTGTAGTTAAATTGGTTCTCGGCTGACAACCATACCCTCATACCATTCCATTCGAATCCGGATAGGATATTCTCCTCGGTGCGGGCGTTGAACCAACTGACTATGGTCTGCCGGACTTCTTCCTCGGAGGGCTTATGTGTGAACTCTTCTTCCATGTAGGAAGCTGAGCCATCGTCCCTCAGTTGCACATCCCAGCGGATGCGCCATTTGTTTCTTGCCGGGCTTACGCATTCCATCAATTTGACCCCGGCGTTTCCTTCTGCTCTTCTCATGTGAAAATGTACTTCGTTCTACCTTTCCCGAAGGTTTCCGACTTGATGGTGGTCTCGAATGGGAAGCCGTCGGGCATTTCACTCACCTGCTGGAGGATATTCTTCATCTCCTCCGAGTTGGTAAAGAACTTCTTCGGTTCGCCGTTGATTTCGATGGCGACCACGCACCTGTCTTCGCCCTGACTGGTCTTGACTCCACTTTCGAAGTCCTTGACCACGATGGGCAGGTTTACCAACTCGCGGATGCTTACCACCGCACCCGCAAACCGCTTCTTGCCGTCTTCCGGCTTGTAAGCGACATTCAAATCCTTAAATGATTTCATTTCTTTGCCTGTTAATTTATTGAACAACATTATACAATCGGCGTGTTTTGCCATACCGTAGAAACTTGCTATCAACACACGCCGTCTTTTTCTCGATTTTACCTCGTGCATTTTTCGGGCGAACTTCCGCTTGATGCGCTTGCGCAGGCGTACATGGTCGGGATAGATGACATATCCCAGGAAGTCAATACCCTCGTCCACGGGGAACACGCGCTCGTTGGCTTTCACCGTGAGCCCGATTTGTTCCATTTGCCCGTGGACGGCATCACGAATCTTCCACAATTCCGATTTCGCTTTACCGAGCACGACCCCGTCATCGCAATAGCGGTAGAAATGGCGGACGCCGTACCTGTCCTTCAGATAATGGTCTAAATACACAGACAAAAGCAGGTTCCCCAACCCCTGCGACGAGCGCAGTCCGATGCTGATGCCCTGCGGCATCATGCGCACGAACCCGTCGAGCAGGCCAATGAGTTTCCTGTCCTTGAACACCCTCCGGACGCAGTACATGAGGAAGTCCTGGTCGATGCTCTCGTAGAACTTCGAAATGTCGAACTTGTAGCAGTACTGTGTCCCTTCGGGGTCTTCCTTGATGTCCCGGCGGATATACGCGAGCAAGTCGTGCATTCCCCGGTCCTTGATGCTTGCGGAGGTGGTACGTATGAACCGTTTTTTCAGATGTCTGTCCACGACTGCCATGATAGCATGGACAGCGATGCGGTCCTTCATGGTGAGCACTTGGATGCGTCGCATCTTTCCCCCTTCCATGATTGTCCGCTCCCTGTAGCCGCTCACTTTGAACGAGCCGTTGGCAATCCGTGTGGCGAGTTCGGTGATGACCTCCTCCTGATGGGCAAGAAGGGTTCGTCCTTGGCGAGAGCGTTTTCGCTTCTTGCCACGGAGTACCTGTTTGAAAGACTCCGCCATGTTGGCGGGGTCCACGATTTCCTCGATGATATGACCCTCCCTGCGCATGAATAAATGTTTTACTGTTCTGGCCTTGCGGCCTTCAATCCCTGAGCCCGACTTCTTCGAATCGCCGAAGCGACCTACCAAACCCTGCCCAACGAGTGCTTTTTCAGCTTTCCATCCTAATGGCTGCTGTTGCTGCGGCTCATTCCCCTCGGCTCGACGGTGGGCACACGTGCCTGGTGTCGTAGGCCGATTGAAGATATCTTCGGTTGTCTGCAAGCCGCGACCCGACATTCGTGTTCGCATTCGAGGCATCGTTATTCGCATTCGCGTACGACACACCGCCATTCGGGTTCGCGTTGTTGTGGCCACGATAAACCACACGGCTTATGGGGGAACTCTACCTTGCTGGCAAAGTTACTCAATAAACATGACTTGCAAAGACCGCCGTTACAAAAACAGCCAGACAACCGCAGCGATACCGCCTCCGACGGCCGTCATAATCCAGTCTATCCAGTCCCAGTAGCCCCCTTTGAGCTTGTCCTTGAGCTCAAGGCAGGAAGCCGCCACGACGGACGAATAGAGTGCGCACCACGGGTTCAGGGCCGCAAGTCCCACGAGCAGACCGCCTATGAGGTGCTTGTAGCGGTTGCTCTCTTTAAGAAATGAAAGAATCTTGTTCATGATGAATGAGTTTTGAAAATGTTTTGTATCTTTGCACCGAAGCACTGAGGGAATGACAACCTGGCAATTGAGTCCTAAGCGTCGCCCGATGTGCTTTTTTGTTTATATGTCGTTTATCGAATAGAGGAAATAGGTCACTTGTATAAATCCCTTGTTTCGTTTCCATACCTGTTTGGCCACATTCAGCCTTACCCATTGTCCCCGTATTTTTGCCTTGAAGTAGAAGAAACTTTCGATGCCATCAACTCTTGGATGTGTCAGCGATGACGATTCGATGAATTGAGCGTCTTTCAGCACTTCGTCGAGCGAAGCCAAATCATCCTTTGTGAGTACGGACGAGCGTCCGAAAGTGTCGCTGAAAAGGTGTTTGTTCCCGTATGTGGTAAATCCCACCTTGATGTCTTTCCCGTCCGTTTTGAGCATTTCCGATTTCTTCAGGAGCGGTTCCATCGCATGCAGGTAGTGGGTTCTCTCGATAGCCCTTTGTGATTTTGACTTGTCCCCGGCACATCTGTGGAGCAGTTCGCACGCCTCGCATACCTGGTTATCCGGAATGAAAGCCTTCGCCAGCTTGATCTTTCCTTTTGCGATGTCACAGTCGCGGCAGCGGCTGATGGTATATGGGTTGTAGTCGGGTATACTCTTGCGTTCCTTTCCCGGGTTGAACCGGAACATCCCCTTGGTGTCGTGGGCAAGTGCCTCTTCGCCAAGTGCCATCGCCTCGTCGTGATTCGTTGCGGGGTACTTTGACTTGCGCACCTGAATGACCGTGCAGCGGCAGTTCCAGCCGTTTGGCGGATAGTAGATGTCCCAGAACGGATCGGAGGGCGGGAGTGTTACGCCGTGTATCGCGGCATGTTCCGGTCGTACCTTGCCGTCGTTCACAGTGCGATACTGCAGATGGTAGCGGTCTCCGTCCTCCATGAACTTCTCCCATTTTCCCGCCATTTCGCCGGATGCTGCCACAAAGTTGTACTCGGCCCGGAGATAGTTCCTGTTGTAGGTGCTGTCGATGCTCCGCACATCGTTCAAAAAGCGTTCGAAGGGCTTTCTATCACCGTTCTCATCGAGCATGGACGGGAACGCCTCGTTGAGCTCGTGGAACGCTTTTATGCCAGAGAACACGTAGTCGGATTGCCGGAGGCGGTCGCGCATGCGAGCGGACATCTCCACCTTCTCGAAAGAGGCGTCCAGAACGGCGGCGTGCGTGTTGATGAATCCCTGCGTTTCCGGGCTCTCGAGTATGGATATGTTCAAGCTTGCCCCCTCCTGGCGGTAGAGTGCTTTCATCATGTCGTCGAACATGCGGGTAATCTTCTCCTGCACCTCCTTATCCATGCCTTTGGAGAATGCGGCCTCATGGTCTTTGATGAGCGCGGTGTACCTCTTATGCAGCCCCACATAGTCAGTGGGGCTCAGTCGAAAAAAGGGCGTGCGTTCCGGGTTTTCTTTTTGCCCTTTTCCTGTTGGTTCTCGTCCTCCTCCCCGTCCTGTTTGTCTTCGGACTGCGGCATGACTGCCGTAGGCTGTCGGCGTTCCCCCACCGGCATGGAGTACTTTTCAGCGAAGTATTCCGGGGCCACCTCGTAGCGGTCTGCCACCATCGTCTCGTAGGCCACCTGCTGCTCGGGCGTGTAGTCCACCGCGTCATCCCACTCGAAGCGTAGTCCCCTGACGGGGAACCCGTGCCGGATCATGCGTGGGAGCAGCTGGTTGTTCACGATGTCGCGGAGCATGTCCCGGTCGCTCTCCACGAGGTTCTCGAATACTTCGAGATGCGTCTGCGACTGGGAGAGGCTGGAGCCGTCCTCGATGGTCATGGTCTGCCCTATGACCAGTTTCGAGAGTTCGGAGTTCGCCCGGTCGATGCGCTTGTCATAGACATTGTATGAATCGCTCTTGCCGCTCTCCACGAACTCAATCTCCGTCTCCATGCCGGCAACCATGGAGAGTGAAGTCCCCGCCTTGTTGAGCATATCCATGAGCTTCGCCTGCTCCTTCGGATCACGGGAGGTAGTTCGGGCTATGCGCATGGGCATTCCGAATATCTCGCTGAATGTGTCCCAGAACGCGAGGGTGTTCTTCTTGGGTATGGTCTGTGTGGCCGCTTTGAGCAGGAGTCCGAGGTCGTCGGGCTGGCCCGCTTCGATGAGCCAGTCGGAGAATGGCTGCTGGCGGTAGTCGATGCCCGTTGTCCAGTCCTGCCCGAGGTCTGTCACCACCCTGCCGTATTCCGGGATAACATGCTTGCGCGGCAGGAGTGTCACTCCTGCGTAGCAGACGCATCCGTCTCCATCTGTGGTGAGGTCTCCCAGTTCGATGAGCGAGTGCCCCCAATAGATGGAGTCGAGGGCGTACTTGAGCAGCTGCTTGAACCATGCCTGATCGAAGTAGTGCAGGGCATCCCTGTCTTCGTCCCCCGCGGCGTTTACCAGCTTGAACGAGCGGCTCATGACGAAGCCTTTGCGTTGCTCGATGCAACCCGAGAGGTGGAGGTCCACCAGTGCGTCGCGGTAGATGTCGTAGAGCCTTTGGCGGTTGGGACTGTTCACGCTGATGGCCATCTGCCATGCCGTTCGCCAGTCCTGCATGTCCTGGCGTGTAAGCGCGTCGGTGGCTCGCTGGAGGTCAATGACCATCTTCTGCACCCTTTTGCGGTCGCCCTTGGCGAGCCGGAAATCCCCGAACGGCGTGTGCAGCAGCCCGTCGTCGGTTTTCTGAGTGTATCTTTTCCTTGCCATGTTACCAGTTATGTCTAAGTTTCGGTTGCGAGCCGTAGAGTATGGATTCTCCCGTGGCATTGCCCTCCTCGTCGAGTGCGGGGGGCAAGTCGGGAATGATTTTTCCAGCCTGCACCCCCTCGAGCCACTTAATGGCGCGGTCGTAGCGTTCCTTTCGTATCTCGCTCCCCATCTTCGGCGGCATGGCTGCGCTCATGTGATAGAGCGCGATGTCGCAGGTATACATCACAATGAGCCGGTTTCGCTCTTCCCCCTCGGCCTCGAACACCGCCCCGGTGTCGTACTTGGGGCGCAGGTACCCCGCAATCTCCTCCTGGGCTTCCGCTTCTGCGTTCGCCCTGTTCTCCGTGCTGACCTGCGATATGACCTTCAGCGCGGTATCGCCGATTACGACCCTATAGTCCTCCTCTGTTACGAACATATTTCCTCCTTCCTACTTGGTTATGAAGAGCGCCCGCCGCTCGATGTCGTCCACTGTCACCCCCTTGCGGAAGCGATGCCTTGCAACAAGCTCCTTGATGGTCTTTTTAGGTACGACCTTAAGCGAGCCGTTCAGGTAAATCACGAAATAGCGCATGCCGGTGAGTCCGGCGAGTTTTACTGCCTTTCGGACGGCGTGTCTGTATTTCCAGGCGAATATGAGCCTTCTGATGAGTTGTATCATGCTACCATATGTTTTTTGATGTCGGCCGTGCACCGAACATCGGTTTGAAATTTTCCTGCCGTGTGTTGCGCTGGAGGTACCAGATGGCGCCCTCGTCTGCGTCCGGTGCATCGTCATGCACACGGCTTCCGCGTTCGAGCGCCAGTGTCTGCTCGATGCCCACCTGCATGTCAGGAGAGTCCTTGAGTGCCTCATTATAGAACACGAAACCCCGTTCCCAGAGGGGAGATATCGCCTCGATGCGCTGTATCTTCTCCGGCTTCTTACGCTTGTCTGGGAGTAGCGGCAGCTGGTATCCCCGAATGTTCCCCTCGGTGGTGAACTCGTCGAGAATGATGTCCTGCATGAAGTTCGCCTCCATGAAGAATCGCACCGCCACCCCTTCGGGTAGCGACTCGTAGAGGTTGTAGAGCCAGCGCACCATGCCCGACACCGTGTCTTGACGGACATAGCAGTCTATAAGGTGGAGCTCGTTTCCTATCTTTCCCCATAGGCGTGAAGCCTTGTAGTCATTGGATGTCGTGGACTTGAACGATGGGTCTGTGTAGCACACCAGCATCTCGTACTTCGAGAGTTTGGGCATCTTCTTGAAGCGAATCCACTCGGACCGAAAGATGGTGCCGTCCACAATGGGGTTGTGCATCATCTCCTTCTCCCAGGCGCGGTATCCAACGAAGTCGCGGTATTCTCGCGCCTCCTCTTTTGTCCACTTCCCACGCCATACCGGCTCGCCGTTGCGGTCCACCGCCTTGATGACGGATACGAACACGCCCGGGGTCTTTGTAATGTTGAAGAGTACGGAGTTCTTTGAAATGAGGTTGCCGACCATAATGAATCGTCCGCGCCCCACGTCGAGTGAGCCGAAGAGGGCCTCTTTCACCCAGTCTGTGAGGTCATGCACGCGCTTCTCGTTGCGGCAGAGCTCATCGTCGTCGAGGTCGTCGATGACGATGTAGTCCGGACGGCTCTCGCGGTCGCGCAGACCTCGGGGCGATTGTCCTCGCCCGCAGGCGAGGAACTTCACGCCGTTAGCTGCCTTGAACTCTCCGTCCTGCCACGATGCGCTCCCGCGCTGCCGTCCGAAGTCGGCGATAATGCGCTGGTTGTGCTCCAGCTCCGCCTGTATGTCCCCGAGCAGGCGTATGGCGGAGTCCTCTGACTTTCCGACGATGACCATGAAGTTGATGAGCCTTTTGGGCTGGAACATTAGCCACAGGGGCATGAAGATATCGAAGTGCGTGGACTTGGCGTGTCCGCGCGGCCATTGGAATACCGCCTTGAGGTTGGGCGTGGAGCGTACCTTGCGTGCCGCCTCGTTGTGAAAGGGGGCGTTGTGTATGGTGCGTATGACCTCCCCCGTCACCTTGTCACGCAGGGTGAGGTAGTGGGGAAAGTAGTACTCGCAGAACGCCGCGTAGTTGTCGAGCAGGCGCCTGCGTCGCTTGTCGCGTGCTGCCGGGGTTTCGGCGGCCATGAGGGCGGTGTCGGTAATGGACTGCACCCTCTTGCAGTGCTCCTTCCACTGTTCGTAAGCCAGTTTCTGTTCCGCTTGTGTCGCCATGAGAGCCTCCTACTTTATGCCCATCTGCTCGGTGATGTACAGGTCCTGATACTTGTTGATTGCCTTGATGAGTTCGGGAGTGACCTCAGGATCGACGGCTGAGCGGAACTCTATCCACTTGGAGAACGCCATGAACACTTCAATGGCATCCACCACGTTCGCCTTCTTGTCGAGCTTCTCGATGACCGCCGAGAGCTTTGCCAGTTTATCGCCGAGCCCGGCGATGAGCGTTGCGTCGTTGGAGGCGTTCACCTGGGTGATGAGCGTGTCGATGGTGAGCAGGAGTTTGTTCACTAACTCGGGGCGTGTTACGCTCTTTGCCGCCCTGGCCTCCTTCCACCCATCGGCGTTGCACCACTTGGATATGGTGACGCGGGAGACATCCACCTTCTCGGCGATCTCCGTCTGCTCCATGCCGGCGAGGTACAGTGACCTGGCCAGCGACTTTTTCTTCTCTGTATCTGCTTTCGTCATACGCATGAATGAATAATTACTCGGGCAAATTTGCGTCAGAAACGTGTGTGGGCAAAAAAAGTGTGTAACGGTTTCATAGAAGTGTGCAACCGTTGCACACTTTTTTCGTGAGGTGCGGACGATGGGCTAATATTGCATCGCAGTCGGGCGAAACCCTCCCGGCTGAATGGATAAACAACAATTGAAAAGCGATGAGCAAGAGAGTACGAATTTCAAACGACAGCCTGAACAGCTACGGCACGCGCGTGCTGACCTCGGGTATGGACGTGGCGCAGTACTGCCGTAACCCGGTGCTGCTCTACCAGCACGAGCGCGGCACCGTTATAGGTTATGTGAAGGACTTGAAGGTGGAGGACAACGAGGTGACTGGCGAGCTGATGTTCGACGAGGCCTCCGAACTCTCGAAACGCTGCAAGAAGCAGTACGAGTTCGGCAGTTTGAGGATGGTAAGCGCCGGCATCGACATCCTGGAGATGAGTGAGGAGAAGGAACTTCTGGTGCAGGGGCAGACCAGCCCGACCATCACGAAAAGCAAGCTCTTCGAGGTGAGCCTGGTGGACATCGGGGCGAACGATGACGCCATCGTGCTGCAGAAAGACGGGAGGCGTATCACGCTGGGCAAGGACGGGGAGTGCCCGTTGCCTGTACTGAATATCAACAAACCAAATCAACAGAAGGAAATGGAACAGAAAAAACTGGCCTTGCAGTTAGGCCTGCCGGAAACGGCGGATGAGTCAGCCATCGAGGCTGCCATCGAACAGTTGAAGACCTCCAAGGCGGAGAACGAGACCTTGAGGAAGGACAAGGATACCCTGACGCTTGCGAGTATCACCGCTGCGGTGGACACTGCTATCGGTGAGAAACGCATCGGGGCAGACAAGAAGGAGCAGTTCATCGAACTGGGCAAGAAGGTGGGCTTGGAAGAGCTGCAGAATATCTTCGCCGCCATGTCGCCGCAGGTGAAGTTGAGCCGTACCATTGTGCCGCAGGGCGGAACATTGGGAGGACAGGCAACCTACTCCAAGCTGAGCGAGGTGCCCTCTGAAAGGCTGATGGAAATCCGCCAGAAGCAACCGGACGAGTACAAGCGTCTGTACAAGGCGGAGTACGGTATCGATTGTGCCGATTACATGTAAAAGAATGTGAAACCCAAAAACAAAAAGACAATGAAAACGATTTTAACCATGTTTGCGGCTATCCTGTTCAATGCCTTGACAGGAGTCGTGTTCGGTGCGGCAGTGGGTGTGTCCCCGGTGGCAGGAGCTGTTGGGGCGAACGCCATTGCTGCCTTTGTCGGAGTGGCGTTCCCGCAGGGAGCCCTGCGTGCCGGTGTGCTGAAGGAAATCTGGACGGGAGAGATGGTGAAAGCCTTGCGCGCCGGGCTGGAGTCCTCTTGGCTGGACGGCATTCCCGACCAGTCGAGTATCGTAAACAACGATGTCATCCACCTGGTTGAAGTGGGCGTAGACCCCGACGTGTTGGTGAACAACACCACCTATCCTATCCCGTTGCAGGCTTTGGACGACAAGGACATCGCCATCAGCTTGGACAAGTTCCAAACGAAGGTCACGCCGATTACCGACGACGAACTGTATGCCATCAGCTATGACAAGATGAGCCGCGTGAAGGAGAGTCATGCTAACTCAATTAACGATTCCAAGTTTCAGAAAGCGGCGCATGCCCTTGCCCCGCAGAAGAATACGGCGAAGACTCCGGTCATCGCCACCACGGGAGATGATGACGGCACAGGCCGAAAGCGTATTACGAGGCAAGACATCATCTCCCTGAAGGAGAAGTTCGACAAGCTGCGCGTCCCGACGCAGGGACGTCGCCTGGTGCTCTGCAGCGACCATGTGAATGACCTTCTGATGGTTGACCAGAAGTTCGCCGACCAGTACTACAACTACACTACGGGCAAGATTGCTAATATGTATGGCTTTGCGGTGTACGAGTTCGCCAACAACCCGTACTACAGCACGGCGGGCGTGAAGTGTGCACTGAAGTCCACCACGGGTTATCAGGCCTCGTTCGCCTTCTACACCCCGAGAGTGTTCAAAGCTACCGGTTCGACGAAGATGTATTGGAGTGCGGCGGAAACCGACCCCGAGTACCAGCGCAACAAGGTGAATTTCCGCCACTACTTCATCTGCATGCCAAAGGTGGCTGATGCCATAGGGGCCATCTACAGTGCCGGCACCTCTACCGAGGGCAAGATTTCCGCAGACCCGACAACTGTGTCTATTCCCGCCGAGGGTGGAAGCCAGGAAGTAACGGTGTCGGCGAGTGGTGACTACACTGTGGGTGAAGCCCCTGCAGGCTTTGAGGTAGAGAAAACCGCCTCGGGTGTAAAAATTACCGCTGAAGAGAACGCTACGGGCAGCCCCAAGAGTGGCACGCTGACCCTAACCTTGGACAGTGATGGTTCGAAGACGGTAAAGGTGACCATCAGTCAGCCACAGAAAGGAGCGTAGGAGATGGGAACGTTGCGATACCTTGTTATCCACTGTACCGCTACCCCTTGCGGGCGTGAGGTCACCGGAGCGGAGATCCGCCGCTGGCACACCTCCCCCGTGAGCCAGGGGGGCCGAGGTTGGAAGCAGGTTGGCTATACTGACCTCTTCCACCTGAACGGTGGGGTGGAGCGGCTTGTGAATAACAATGAGGATGCATGTGTCGACCCGTGGGAGGTGACCAATGGTGTCAAAGGCTACAACTCGGTGAGCCGCCATGTGGTATATGTGGGCGGTGTTGCCAGGGACGGCAAGACTCCGGAGGACACCCGCACCTCGTGGCAGAAGAGGGCCATGGAGCGATATGTGAAGGACTTCCACCGTCGATTCCCCGATGTGAGAATCGTGGGGCACAACGAACTGGCGGCGAAAGCCTGTCCGAGTTTCGACGTGCAGGAGTGGCTGAAGTCGATAGGCATCCATCAATAGGAGAGGAGGGCGATATGGAGTTCAGCGAGATACTCAACCTCGTACTGGGCGGCGGTCTGCTGGCGGCTCTTGTCGGTATTGTCACGCTCCGTGCCACGGTGCGGAAGGCGGAAGCTGATGCTGATAAGGCCAAGGCGGAAGCCGAGGCGGTGCGGATTGACAACGCTGAGCACGCCACCCGGATACTGATAGAGAACATTGTGGAACCATTAAAAAAGGAACTGAGTGAAACCAGGGAAGAACTGCGTGAGACCAAGAAGGAGTTCGGCTCGACCAAGCGGGAGATGGCACGCTTCCGCAAGGCTGTGGAGAGTGCCAATGGCTGTAAGTTTCGTGTTGATTGCCCTGTGCTTTCAAAGCTGCGGGACTTGCCGAAAGGCGACCGTCACGCAGACGTCGGCAGAAATCCGGGTATCCGCGGACAGCCTCACGCGCGAGGTGAGGGTGCTGAAGACGGTGACAGTGCCGATGTCGGAGGCGGTGCTGAAGATACCGACGGACAGCCTCCGTAAGCTCCCCGAGGCGGCCGAGTACCGCGCCAAGAGCGGGCAGGCCAGTGCGGTGGTGAAACACCGGGGCGACACGATTATCGTGTACGCCACATGCGATAGCCTTCAGCGGCAGTGCGAACGTTACGAGCGGGAGACCGCCCTATACCGGGACCGCCTGGAGGCATTGCAGTCGGCCGTTGAAACGGAAAAGGTTCGGCATACGAACCCCTTCCGTACAGCCGTCATCGCCTTTATTGCCGGGTTGGCGTCCGGCATAGTATTGACAATCCTAAAAATGAGAAGAAGATGAACGAAAATTTCATGTTTGGAATTGGCGCCGTGAAGTACAAGGACTTCATCGTGGGCTATATTGAAAAAGGGTCGTGGGATATGGGTGGTAAAAAGCCTGAGGCCGCACGTATTGAGGCGGAGCAGGTGCCCGGTACCCCGGTGCTGGTCATCCCGCAGTCGAACGGCAGCATCGCCCCTACGTTCAACATCATCCAGTTGAATTACGAGAACCTGCACAAGCTACTCGGTGGCAGCCTGCACTACAAGGCTGAGGATGTGGAGAAGGAGAATCCCGTTGGCTGGACGTCACCTTCGGCTGCCCTCCTGATGTCGGGCCCGTGGGAAATCGACCTCGTGTCCGGACAGAGCATCCTGATGCCGAACGCCACACTGCTGTCGAACCTCGGCGGCAAGTTGACACTAACGGAGACCGCGAAGGTCGAATGCTCGCTCGAGGTGGCGATGCCGGAGGACGGCGGCGCCCCCTATGGGGTGTTCAACACTGACGAACTCCCGACGGAGTGGAAGACGGGTGGGTACAAACTTCCGGAAGCCTCCGAATAGTAAACATTGTGGAGGTAGCTTATGGAAGATAGCGTCATCAGACAGATTCAGCGGGAGGGGGCTGATGCCCTCCTGGATATCGGAGTCAGCGTCCCGCTGAAGGCGTTTCGCCTACCGTGGAGAAAGACTCCCGTCGAGCTGCGCGTGACGATGAAGCGGCCTTATATGTCCGGGCAGATTCTTTTTGCCCGGACATACCTTTCCATGGGAGTAACGAGTGAGCAGATGTGGAACTTCACCAAAGAGGAGGAGATGCGTTTTCTCGCTGACCACGGACACAAGTTGAGCCGTATGGTGGCCTACACAATCTGTAGGGGCTGGGTTCCCCGTCACTTGCTGGTAGGTGCGGTTTCGTGGTTTGTACGCAACTTCATGGAGCAGCGTTACCTATTGGGTGTGGTGCGTCGTTTTGTCAGCCTGATGGGCACAGACCCTTTTATACCTATTATCAAATCAGCAGAGCGGACGAATCCGATGATGCTGAGAGTGAGCCGAAAGAAGGAGGGGAGTTAAAGAGCCGTTACGAGGGTTCCCATAGCCCCTTCGGGTTTGTGTGGCAGATAGCCGACGCTACAGGGTGGAGCGTGGACTACATTCTGAACAGGGTGAACTACCAGACTCTGATCATGATGCTGAGCGATGCGCCCCGTTACGTGAGAGACAAGAGTTCCGGAACCGACCGCCGAGAGAAGAGTGCGGAGGAGGAAGCCCGGGAGATTGCAGGATTTTATCAAAGCAAGCTATAAGGATGGAACCGGTAAGAATAGAATTCCTGATGGTGGACAAGCTGTCGCAGCGGCTTGACAAGGCAGAAGAGAAGATCGACGAACTGAAGAAGAAAACTTCCTCGGCCAATGACGAGATGCGCAAACTCGACCGCAGCGGCCTGTCGTTGGAGGGCACTGTGAAGAAGCTCGCCGCTGCGTTCACCATCAAGGAACTCGTGGGAAACATCACCAAGGTGCGTGGTGAGTTCCAGCAGCTGGAGGTTGCGTTCCGTACGATGTTGGGCAGCGCGGAGAAGGCCGATGCCCTGCTTATGCAGCTGACTCGCACAGCTGCCACGACCCCGTTCGGGCTGGAGGATGTGGCTCAGGGAGCCAAGCAGCTCCTTGCCTATGGACTTGAGGCAGAGAAGGTGAACGAGACTCTCGTGCGTCTCGGTGACATTGCAGCGGGTCTTAGCATCCCCTTGGGCGACCTTGTGTACCTTTACGGCACCACGATGGCGCAGGGACGGCTTTTTACACAGGACCTGAACCAGTTTACCGGTCGGGGTATCCCGATGATAAGCGAACTCGCCAAGCAGTTCGGTGTGGCCGAGAACCGAGTGAAGGAGTTGGTGGAAGCTGGCAAGGTGGGTTTTCCTGAGGTGCAGGCCGTCATTGAGAGCTTGACCGACGAGGGCGGCAAGTTCGGCGGGTTGATGGAGGAACAGAGCAAGACCATAACCGGGCAGATCAGCAACATTGAGGATGCCATTACGATGATGTTCAATGAAATTGGGCAGCAGAGCGAGGGTATCATCAACACTACGCTCAGTGGCGTATCGTATATGGTGGAGCACTACGAGCGTTTTGGGCGCATTCTGCTCGGCCTTGTGGGTACCTACGGGGTGTACCGTACTGCCATCATGGCCGTGGTTGCCATGAAGGGATGGGCCACAGCAGCGGAAGCCCTGCATTATCACTGGCTCGTCCTCGTGGAGCGGGCTCAGAAGTTACTCAACGCCACGATGCTTGCCAATCCATACGTGCTTGTTGCCACGTTGCTTGCCGGGGTGGCAGTGGCGCTCATATCAATGAAGACCGAGACCGAACGTCTGCAGGAAGCCGAGGAAGAGTATCAGAAGCAGAAGCAGAAGACCATCGAGGCGGAGGAGGAACACCTGCGCAAGATGAACGAGCTGTGCTCCATCGCCGGGGATGAGGCTGTGGCCACGGACGCCCGCCGTGAGGCTCTGAACCAATTGGAGCAGAAATACCCGGACATCTTCGCCAAGTACGACACAGAGTACGAGAAACTGAAGAACATCAAGCAGATCAAGGAAGAGATAGCCGAGTTGGAGGGCAAGAAGTCCATCTCCAATCCGGCGAATGAACTGGCTGAGGTGGAGAAGGATATAGCTGATCTGGAGGCCAAGAAAAAAACCGAGCGTTGGGAGGATGCCAACGGCAGCGGTACGAGGATGAGGAAGGTCGGGGGTCTCACCTCCGACGAGGAGGTTCGGCTGAAGAACCTGAGGAACAAGCGGGCCGAGTTGCAGGAAGCCGTGCGAAAGGACCAAGTGGATGCCTATTTCGCTGATTTAACTGGAATTAGCAACGAAGATTTGGAAGCTCAGATTCGGCAGCGTAAGACCCTACTTGCTCGGATGGAAATGCAGGGCGTCGAGAATGGCAAAATTACCTATGGCAACGAACTGCTTCGGGGTACATACAGCAGGGATGAACTGCAGTACCAGCTCAATAAACTGACCTCCGAACAGAACCGGCGTAACCTGCCTACGGACTCGAGTTCCGATTGGGCGGCCTCTGCCAAGAAGAAGTACGAGGAAGCCCTGAGGGCGTACAACGACTTCATTCAGAACACGACCAACACCCTTACGCAGGAGGACTTTGAGAAGAAAGCAAAGGAACTGAAAGATGCAGCCGATGCCGCCAAGAAAGAGTATGACCGTGTGAAGCCAGGGGAAGACAAGGATACAGAAGCCTCCCGGAAGCGGCGCGAGCGCCAGGAAAAAGAAGCCGAGCAGCAGCGGAAACTGTCCGAGAAGCTGGGGCAGGAGCTTACGAAGCTGCAGGAGGCGAACGACGAGGCCGACATCGAGGCTATGGAGGACGGGCTTCAGAAGAAGCTCCGCCAGATAGAGCATGAATATGAGGCCCGCAAGAACGAGATTGCCCAACAAGAGTCGGACTGGAAGCGAGACAACAGGAAGGCCAGCGGAAGCGGGGAGTTGTCGGAAGAGCAACAGTCTGCTCTGGATACTGCCACTGAACTCAACGAGGCCAAACGCCGCCGGAGTACTGCGGAAGCCTACAAAGCGGAGTTCGATGCCATGCGTGAACACCTGAAGCAGTACGGTACCTTCCAGCAACAGAAACTCGCCATTGCCGAGGAGTATGCCGAGAAAATCAGTAAAGCGCAGAGTGAGGGTGAAAAGCTATCTTTGAGCGTGGAGCGAGACAGTCGGCTTGCCGGGGTGGAGGCGCAAGAACTGCGGGCCTCTATCGACTGGGCTACGGTGTTCGGTGAGTTTGGTGGCATGTTCTCTGACATGGTAAAACCCGTATTGGAGGATGTGAAGAAATATATGCAGACCGACGAGTTCCGGAATGCCGACCAAGATAGCCAGCAGGCACTCGTGGAAGCCTATCGCCAGATGATGGAGGTGACGGGGGATGTGGGCAAGACCAGCTTCAAGAAACTGGGAGCCGATGTCACTGCCTACCAGAAGGCTTTACAGGCACTCAGGGAGGCGCAGGAGGAGTACGGTACTGTCTATGCTGAGCTGACTGCGGCGCAACAAGAGTATGCCCGTGCACAGGCTGAAGGCACCGATGCCGAGAAGGAGGCGGCTGCGCAAACCTTGGAGATTGCGCAGGAGAATGCCGCAGCCGCCCAAGAGAATATCTCCACCTTGCAAGAAGCGGCGGACACCGCCGGGCAAACCCTCCGAAACTCTGCGACGAGTTTGAAGTCCAGTATGGATAATGTGAAGAACGGACTTCAGCAGATAGCCTCCGGAAGTATCAGCGGAGCTTACGAAGGACTTATTTCCCTCGGTAAAGGGGCGAAATCACTTGAGGGGAAGTTGGGAGATGCTTTCGGTAAGATGGCAGACAAGCTGGAGAACGTGCCCATCATCGGCTGGATTGTCTCTATTATTGATATTTTCAAGGACGGATTGAGCGTGGTCGTCGGCGGATTACTTGATGCTGTGTTTAACGCTGTAAGTGGCATCATCGACGACGTTCTGTCCGGTGATTTGTTCAAGACCATCGGTGAGAGCCTACTGAAAGGAGTGGGCAAAATCTTTGATGCGTTGACCTTCGGTGGCTTCTCCAGCTGGTTTGGTAGCGGGGACAGTGACAAGACCTTGGAGGAGGACATCGAGTACCTGACAGCCTCAAACGAGGACCTGAAGCAGAGCATCGACAACCTCGCCGAGAAGATGGAAGACGTGGCGCTACAAGATGCCTCCGGGGTGTATGAAGACCAGAAGCGCAAATTGGAGCAGTCGATGGCCAACACACAGGAGATGATGCGCCGTTCTGCTGCGGCTTACAGCAACGGCTTCCTCGGCATAGGCGGGTCGCACTCATCTAACAAGAAAATCAATGATGCGATGAGTGATGCGGACTGGGATCGCATCAGTGCGATTGTGGGCCGTCGTATTGGCAGCGCCAGCGACTTCTGGGGGCTGAGTAGCGAGGAGATGGCGAAGGTGGCGGATGAGGCTACCGACCTGTACTCGAAAATCAAGAGCCATGCCGATGACGGCTACAAGAACGCCGCACAGTACATGGACGAGTATATTAGCTACTATAAGCAGTTGGAGGAGCTGCAGGAGGCGTACTACGAGAAGCTGACTGGTGTGCCGTTCGACAGCCTGCGTGACAGTTTCAAGAACACGCTCCTGGATATGAGTTCCGATGCGGAGACCTTTGCCGAGGACCTGAATAAGACCATGCTCGACGCCGTGATAGAAGGTATGATGAGCGGGGAGTACACTGAGCGCCTACGCGAGTGGTACAAGGCTTTCGCCGAGGCAATGAAGGACGGCACTATGACCGATAAGGAGGCGGAAGCCCTGCGTGCGGGGTACAACAGCATCGTGGAGGATGCCCTGGAGGAGCGGAACGCTCTCCTGGAAACCTTGGACATCGACCCGACGGAAGGCACGGAACAGAGTGCGAAGGCGGGCGGGTTCACCACAATGACGCAAGACCAGGGCACGAAGCTCGAGGGTATGTTCACGAGTGGGCTGCAGCACTGGAGTAGTATGGACGAAAAGATGGAGAGTGTGGTGGACAAGATGAACACCGCCGAAGGGCATCTTGCTCGCATTGAGGAGAACACCAAGGCGAGCGCATCGCACCTCAGCGAAATCAAAGAAGAGATACGGAAAATCATACGTGACGGACTTAAATGCAAATGACATGGACAAGATATTGGCTGGACTGGTATTGGTGAACGGCACGGATATCTGGCAGGCATACGGCGTGTTTCTCGTGGAGGACACTCCCCAGGGCATGGACAATCTGACGGCTATCCTCACGCCGAGCAAAACCAAGGCAGACACGGCGGTGAATATCCGGGAGGATAACGGCGAGAAATACTCCGCTGTGCTCACCCCGAGGAACGAGGCGAGGGACGTGACACTCCACTTCGCCCTGTACAGTAAGAGCCGTGAGGGGTGGCTGAAGAGCTACTTTGCGTTCATAAACTTCCTGAAGAAGGGGGAGGACGGGTGGCTCAACCTCTCGTTCCCGCAGCTCGACTTGACGCTGCGGGTGAAATACTCAGACAGCCCAAAGTTTAAGCCGCTGACCTACTTGTGGAAGGAGGGTGTGCATGCCGGAAAGTTCAAGGTAAAGTTTCGGGAGCCGGTTCCGGTGATATGAACGAATTATAACGCTATTAGAACAGCATTCAAATGATAATCCTATACGACAGCACGGGAGGTAGGAAAGTGGAGGTCGCTCCTGGCGACAGCAGCACGCAGGTGAAGGAGGTGCAGGGCGACAACATACTGACGCTCTCCTTCACGCATTACGCCCATATCCCGCTCGACGTGAACGACTACACGGACTATAGGGGCGAACGCTACTGGTTGACGGAGCGTTACACCCCGAAGCAGAAGAGCGAAGGACAGTGGGAGTACGACCTGAAACTCTACGGCATCGAGAGCCTGATTAAAAGGTTCCTTGTTCTGGAGACTACGGACGGGAACGCCGAGCCTGAGTTCACGCTGACCGCCACCCCGAGGGAGCATGTGGCGATGGTTGTCAGGTGCATCAATGACGGTATGGCCCACACCACCGACTGGAAGGTCGGACAGGTGGATGGCACGGAGCTCATCGTCATTGACTACGAGGGGAAATACTGCGACGAAGCCCTGAAGGAGATCGCCGAGAAAGCGGGCGGTGGAGCCGAATGGTGGGTAGAAGGGCAGACCGTAAACGTGTGCCGTTGCGAACATGGCGAAGAAATTGCCTTGGGATACGGCAAGGGACTCACGGAGCTTGAACGGGATACTGGCAACACGGCGAAGTTCTACACCCGTCTGTTCCCGATTGGCAGCACCCGGAACATCGATCCCGAGCGGTACGGGCATCGCCGCCTGATGCTCCCTGGCGGAAAGCAGTATGTGGAGACCCGCACGGCGGAGTACGGCATCTACGACCACTACGAGAAGGAGGCCTTCAGCGACATCTATCCCCGCCGTACAGGCACGGTGAGCAGCGTGCGCAGTGAGAACACCAAAGACAAGGACGGTAACGCCTTCACTATATACTACTTCAAGGACACGGCGCTCGACTTCGACCCGAACAGCTACGAGCTGCCCGGGGAGACCAAGCGGGTGTCGTTCCAGGATGGTGACCTTGCCGGCATGGGGCAGGGCGACGACCACTTCTTCGAAGTGAACTACGACAGCAAGAACAAGGAGTTCGAGATCATCACGATATGGCCGTATGATGATGACACGCAGGTGCCGGGCGGCAAGGTCGTACCGAAGGTGGGCGACCACTATATCCTATGGAACATTCGCATGCCGGACGAGTACTACCCGGCAGCTGAGGCGGAACTTGCCGAGGCTGTGGAGAAATACAATGAGGAGCACTGGCGGGACATCTCCGTGTACAAGGCTCCCACCGACCACGTGTGGGTGGAGGAACATGAGGCCGACCTGTATGTCGGACGGCGTGTGCGGTTGGAGAGCGAAAAGTACTTCCCGGAGACGGGCTACCGCCAGAGCCGCATCACGAAGATCACCCGCAAGGTGAACCTGCCCGGACAGATGGACCTTGAGATTAGCGACGCCCTGCAGAGCGGGGCTCTGGAGCGGGTGAACGACAGCATCGGCGAGCTCAAGAACTACACGAAGAGCCGGACTGAAGGGACTGCCTTGCCCGACATCATCCGGAGTTGGGACGAGACCCTGCCCACGGACAATAACCTCTTCTCCGCACGGCGAAGCCAGAAAGAGTTCCTGAACAAGCACAGGGCAGACACCGCCACGCAGCCCATCGGGTTTCTTCGTGGTGTGACCTTCGGGGAAGGGGGTTGCGGCGTGGATGGGCTGGGTAATGCCGAGTTGCTTACCCTCGTTATCCGGGAACTGCTCCGCTCCGCCAAGTTTGTGGACGGCATGACCGGGGAAGGATGGCAGGTGTGGATGGACCAACTGACGGGGCTGACGAACCTGACCATCGACAAGGTTACCGTCCGGCAGTCGCTGGTGGCGTTGGAACTGCTCATCGAGAAGGTGCGGAGCGTGGGCGGGCAGCTCATCGTCTCCGCCGCAAGCGGCAAGATACGGGACGTCATCCAGCAGGGCGACAGCTACCGTATCTTCTTTGAGCAGGAATGCACCTTTGCCGCCCACGACCTGATGCGCTGTGCCACCTTCTCTGGTGGCAGACAGAAAGCCTACTGGGTGGAGGTCGCACAGGCAGACGCTACGGGCGTGACTATCCCCGTGAGCGAGTTCAACGGTGTCGTCCCGGAACCCGGTGACGACTGCGTGCTGATGGGCAACACCCAGGACAGGCTGCGCCGCAACCTCATATCTATTTCTGCCACCGGGGATGGGCAACCGAGGGTCGATGTGTTGGACGGCGTGCATGATAAGAACTTCGAGGGATGTCTGCGTTGCCGCTTCGGCTGTCTGGACGGCATCAAGGATAGCTACTTCCCGGCGGACAAGCAGCCGAAGGGGTACGGTCTCTATGGCGACAACGTGTTCCTGCACGGCACTTTTGTACTGATGACGGGTGAGGATATCCTGACCCGTTTCGAGATTACCGATGGCAAGATATTCGCGGCGGTGGATGGGCTTCGCCAGGAACTGCGCGAGGAGCAGAGCTACTTCGATAACACCTCCTTCGCCGAGGGCAGAGAGAAGTGGAACACTGGCACGAACGCCACTTTCCTGACTTTCGGCGGCAAATGGATTTGGGTGAACAGTTCCGTGTTCTCCTCCAGACCAGAAGGCTATGCTGAGATACGCCATGACGGTACGAACCCCTATGCCTATATCCGTGGTGGGTACATCATGCAGAAGTTGGAAGACTTCCGCCTCGTGCCGGAATATCGGCAGACCAACAGCGAGGGACTGCGCGTTCCCGGAGTGGTGTACCTCTCGTTTATGTACCGAGTGGAGAAGGCGGGGACGTTGCGCATCGAGTTTGTGAATTCGGACAAGAGCGGCTTCGAGAACTTCAACATGTTCTACCACGAGGAAGAGCTGGAAGCCACGAACGGCTGGAAACTGTTCAACCTCGACGGGTTGTGGAACGGTACAGGGGACTTCAAGCTCTCGTTCACGGGCATCATCTATATCTCACTGTTGGTGTTCTCGACTAACAAGGCGGATGCGCTTACCTACAAGTACCGGACACTCTTCGAGCAGAGTGAGCGTTTAGTGAAAATCTCAGCGGCGGTGTTCGACCGGGACGAGAATATGTTGCAGGAGACAGGGCTTGTGGTCAAGCCAGAGGGAGCTGGCTTATACGCCCAGGATGCCAACGGTAAGGTCGCCCTTATTGGTGTGAGCGTGGAGGAAGAGGATGAATACGGAAATACCCGGAGTAAAATAAAACTGACGGCGGAAGATATAATTCTCGAGGGGGCGATTACTGCTAATGGCAATTTCAAAATATTGGAGGATGGCAGTATAGAGACGCATAAAGCTACTATTCTGAATTCAGAACTAACGAATGTGCGAATAAACGGAGCTATCAGAACCCCTTTCCGTGACGGTTATTATTCTTTGTCAGACGATGGAGGAACATCTTTATCCACTCTCGGATTGCAGAACAATAACAATGTGGTAATTCCTGAAACGAACACAAGTTGGATTACTGCAATCGTCATTCCATTTACCCCAGAGTATAATGGGTTCAGAGCTGTTCTGATGAATGACGACTGGGGAAGCGGTAAGGCTGTCGGGGTGTTGCAACATACGGCTCCAGATGGCAAATATTATTTCGAAGACGGTGTGCAGAAAACAACACTTTCCATTCCTCCCCACAGCGGAGTTGAAATGATTGGATTCGGGGAGGGGAACGATTTTAAGGGGTGGATGATTGTGAATAGGATATATCGGAAAGATAATCATAATGGATACTCCCTGCGTTTGATGTTTCATGGTATTGTCCGGGACAACAAGATGGTAAAACTCAAAAAATACAACGACGAGGATATATCATTTTCGAGAATAAGTGAAGGTCGATATAGAATAACGTTTGGGGTTCCATTCTCTGATGCAAATAACTATGCCGTTTTCCTTACAGGATATGCCGCAGGTGTTGGTAGGTATGCTTCTGTAATGGAACAGACAACAAACTATTTTGATGTTTATACGGGAGATGATTCTTCCCCGAATGACGGGGGATTTCAGTTTCTTATAATCAATACTTCGGGAATGTATATATAATAGGGTGTTATGGTAAAATTGAATTTCAAATCATTTCCTGTTTACACGGGGGTAAGTAAAAGAACCCAAAGGGAGATTGATATTCGTGAGGCTTTTGCCGATTTGATTTATACGAGCGTGAATGGTATCCGTTCTCATGCCCTTGCATTGAAAATTTACCAGAGTGAAGGCGAGACGGAGTTCACGACCGAAGAGCTAATGTTAATCAGACGTGTTGTAGAAGCAAAATGCCTTCCCGGTGTGATAGACGGATTGGACGATATGTTGAACAAGAACTTGAAAACCGATAAGGAGTAATGAGTATGGCAGAAGAAATGACAACGGAACAGCTCGTGCAGGAGGTTCTTGCGCGGGTACAGGAGTCGTCGAGCAGCATCGAGGACCTGGAAAGCGTGACCTCGCTCGATGGCGTGAAATCGCTCCCGGCACAACGGGGCGATGAGTTGGTGAACGTGCCCCTGGACATCTTCCAGAAGCCGGCCAAGGACGCGGCGGCTTTGGCCAATGCTGCAGCCAATCGTGCGGACGAAGCCGTCAAGGAACTCGGAGATGCGGGAAACAGGGCGAACGAAGCTGCAGGCAAAGCCGAAACGGCCACAGAGGAAGCCAATACGGCGGCCGAGGCGGCTCAGAATGCCGCCCAACTGGTGGAAGACACCTCCGGTGCGGCACTCCGCGGAGCTACCGCGCGGTTCTCGCGCATGGTGGACACCGCCACGATAACTGAAGAAAGCACCTCTCAGACAGGTGGAGAGGTCGTGTATGTACGCTCCTTGTGCCGTTTCGCCTATTTCGCGGGCGGGACTTATTATGGCAACTGGAATGTGCAAGACGTATCTCCTGCCGACCTGTTCATGAACGCAACGCGCACGGAACTGCTTAAGGACAAGGCGTACCTGTGCGGGGATGCACTGTATGTCTGGGACGGCGCGAAAGGTTCGCTGGTGAAGAGCAGTGGCGGAGGCAGCGGGAGTGGTTTCTACAACGTGACCCTGCGTCACCCCCTTGGGAGCGGCTACTACACCAAGGATACCGCCGTGGCTGTGATGTCCTCCGCGGAGATTGAGGATGCCGACAAACCTGGTACGATCATCACCTTCGAGGCGGCAGCTGGGCGATGGGAGGACTATCGCTACGAGGGCACGGGTACGGACAGCTGGACGGAACCCGCGGCATGGAAGCGCTTTGGCGGCGGGGACGCCATCAAGACCATCCATGTGACGAAAGGCACGACGAGCGATACCCTGAATGCCGACGAGCAGGGCGGAGTCTCGCTTGACATCCCGGTGGTGGAGGTGGACCAGAACGTGAACGAGAACTCCACGAACCCCGTCAGCGGCAAGGGTGTCGCTGCGGAGCTGAAGAAGTTCGGCGGCAGCTACGGTGCGGCCCTGCAGCTGAACGAAATCGGGGAGGGCGACGATAAGGCCTACTCATTGAGCCTGCTGAACGAGCAGGGCGAGGTCATCAGTACCAGCGACCAGTTCACGGGCGGCGGTGGAGGCTCAGTCTCCACCACGAAGATCGTGCTGACCCGCCTGACCGCCAACAAGACCGTGAAGAAGGGTGACGAGGTGAAGCTGTCGTACAAATACGACCAGGTAGACACCACGACCGGCGAGAGCACCGGCAACCCTGCGCATGTCACGGTGACCATCACGCAGGGCGCGAACAGCAGCACGTTGACTTCCATCGCTTCGGCCGGCAGTACGAACACCGTCGATGTGACCCCGTACATGGGCATCGGCACGAACACCGTTCGCCTGCGTGTCGAGGTAGGCGAGGGGGCAGAGATGCAGGTGAGCCAGGCGACCTGGAGCATCAATGTCGTGCAGCTGGTGCTTACCAGCTCCTTCAACATCGCCACGGCGGTAAACAGGGGACAGGTGGTAAGCATACCTTATGCCCTTACGGGAGCCGGTAACAAGACCCTGCGTTGCTACGTGGACGGAGTGGACACGGAAGACCGCACCATCACCGCCTCGACGGCCAACGGCTCGCTCAGTGTGGCCACCTCCGGCATGGCGCACGGTACGCACGGCGTGCAGATCGTCGTCGAGCTGGAGCTTCCGGACGGCACGACCATCAAGAGCAACAGCATCTACTTCGGCATTGGGGTTCGGGAAACGGGCAACAGCACCCCGGTCTTCTCCACCCGTTTCGACTATGCCGACGGGGCGGTCATCGGCGCTGGCGATACTCCGTATATCCAGACCAGGCAGTTCGACAGCTACAAGGTCACCTATGCCGCCTACAATCCGCTGGAGACCCCCACGAAAGTGGACGTGACGGTCGGCGGACGACTCGCCGCCTCGTCGATGGTGGCGTTCGGGACGCAGATTCTGAACCTCCGTGCGGAGAACTACGGGGAGGAATCCTGCTCGCTGACTTGTGGTACGGCGGTCTATCCATTCCGACTCGTTGCAGAGAAGAGCGACCTTGACATCAGCGAACCAGCAGACGGACTGAAGCTGAAACTCTCGGCCCAGGGCAGGAGCAACAGCGACGTGAACCGCGACGAATGGAGTTATAACGGAATAAGAACAACGTTCGATAACTTCAAGTGGGGCGGGGACGGCTGGATGGACAACGCCCTCCGCCTCCGGGACCAGGCACGTGCCACCGTGGACTACCGCCCCCTGCAGCAGCCCGATCAGAACGTCTCCAACGCCTTCGCCTTTGTGGTTAAGTATAGGGTGACAGAGGTCGTGGACGATGATGCCGAGGTCATTCGATGCGTGGATGCTGACGGCACGGGCTTTGTTATCACGGCGCAGGAGGCGAGGTTAACGACCCGGGGTCACAGCACGCTGTCGATGAAGATGGCGGCTGGCGAGACCTACGAGGTCGCCTTCGTGTCGCATCCCCAGAGCACGGACGGCTCGTCGGACTACGAGAAACTGAACACGGAGATGGTGTACCTGTATATTAACGGCATCATGTCTGGGTCGGTGCAGCGCGGTACCGCCGACAGCGTGTACCAAAATGCCCCGGCTCGGATAGAGCTGGGTGCTGAGGGAGCCACGACCGACGTGTACCTGCTCCGCGCCTGGGATACCTACCTGAGTGATGCGCAGGTTCTGGACTGCTACATGCTCGACCAGGACACGGCCGACGCCATGCTGGAACTGTACGAGAGTAACCGGGTGATAGATGAGAATGGCAACGTGACGGTGGACTGCGTTCAGGAAGGAATGCGTTACCTAATTATCACGGGACGGGAGGACAACGGCGTTCCAACGGTGCTGCAGGCGGCGGTGAACAACGATAAGGACCCAAAGTACGACGTGGACGAGATGCTTTGTGTGGTCAAGGGGCGGCCGGAACTGAACTTCCGGCTCGTAGGTGGCTGTATCCGCCTGCAGGGCACCAGCTCGCTCGCGTACCCGATAAAGAACTATCGCATCTACCTGAAGAACGCCTCCAAGGTGGCGGGCGAGCTGTATCTTGGCTGTAACGAACAGGGTGTGGGCGGTGAGCTCCAGAGCACGGTGAAATACTCCTTCCGCCAGGCCTCGGGACAGCGGAAAGCCGCCGCCCCGGTGGACTGCTTCTGCCTGAAGGCAGACTATGCCGAGTCGTCCAGCTCCCACAACACGGGTATGGCGAAACTCGTGCAGAACGTGCTGACGGAGGCCGGGGAACTCACCCCGGCGCAGAAGCACTGCGCAGAGAGCTACGCATACGATGTGCGCACCACCATAGACGGCGAGCCCTGCTACCTGTTCTACCGTGGCACTTTGGAGGAGACCCCGCAGTTCCTGGGCAAGTTCAACTTCAACAATGACAAGTCGACGGAGTCAGTGTTCGGCTTCCTGGATATCCCCGGCTACCATGACCAAGCATGGATGACGGAGAAGTTCGACGGGGAGAACCCGACGGAGTGCTGGGAATTCCTGAACAATGACTACCCGATGGGCATGTTTCTCGACGATGACTTCGACACGAAGGGCGACGATGGAAGCCCGAACTGGCTGAAGGTGTTCGAGGCACGGTTCCCGGATGATGATGACATCAATGCGGAGTATGAGGCGGGGACGAGGAAACCCAAATACCTCGAACCCCTGGTAAAGTGGGTGAAGAGTACGAAGGACGACGGGGCGAAGTTCAGAGCTGAGCTGGCGGACTGGTTCGACGTTGACTACCTATGCGACTACTACATGTTCACCGAGATTATGGGTTGCGTGGACCAGCGTGTGAAGAACATGATGATGGGCTTTTGGTACGACCCAGACAGGGACAAGGTGCTCGCCTATATGATCTTCTACGACTGTGACACCATCCTCGGTGTCAGGAACGACGGCCGTCTGAAATATGGCTGGGACATTGACGAGGAGACAACTGACCCGGAGCTGAGCACGGACGGGAAAATTGTGTACGCCTATGCAGGGCATGACAGCGTGTTGTGGAAGAACCTGAGGGAGCAGTTCCCCGATGAGCTGCAGGCAGCCTACCGCCGTATCAGGGAACGGATGACCAACAGCACCGTCTTCAACATGTTCGATACGGAGCAAAGCGCAAAATTCTGCGAGCGCATCTACAACCTCGACGCACAGAACAAATATGTGGAGCCGAAGACCCTCGGAGTGGAGGTGAACCGAGACGGGGAGGTGAGCAAGGTGAAGTACTCCTACCTGGAAGCCATGCAGGGCAGCCGTAAGGCACACCGGCACTGGTGGGTTACCAATCGCATGGGACTTCTGGACGCGAGGTACAGCACGGGTCAATACACGGGCACAGATATCAGTTTCAAGGGCAACTCGGCCGCTGGTGCGACGGTGAAAGCTACTCCGGCGCGGGACTTCTATTTCGAATTCCGTAGAGAGGGTACGACGATGGCGCACGATGCCGTAACGAAGGACGAGGAGTGGAGCTACACCTATGACCAGATGGCAAATATCGGCACTATCTTCCATTTGTACGGCGGGGCGTGGATGAAGAAGCTCAATCTTAGCGGCTGGGGCGGCTTCACGGACATGAGCCTGCCAACCCTTCCCGTGCTTGAGGAATTGGTGCTGGGGAGCAGGGAGAACACCTACGCCCTGACCGAACTTGTCCTCGGTACGAAACTTCCAATGATGCGTCGGCTGGAGGTCGTGAACTATGTCAACCTCCCGACGCTCGATGTGTCTGGCTGTAATCGTCTGGAGGAGGTGGACGCTTCTGGTTGCTTGAAACTGGCGACTATCACCTTTGCCGAGGGTGCCACGCTGAACAAATTACACCTGCCAGAGAACTATCAGACGCTTACTCTGCGGTCCATGCGTTATCTGGATTGGGAAAACATCGTCTTCGATGGGAAGAAGAACTTGACGGGCCTATGGGTGGAGAATTGTGCCCTTATCGACGGCAAGCAGGCGTTTGATGAATTGTTTAACCTGAAAGGGGCCCTGAAGTATGTTCGTATCACAGGTATTGACATGGAAGGGGACGGCAGTGATTTGAAGGCATGGTACGATGCTGGACTGGGTGGCTTCGATGCGCAGGGCAATCCTGTGAACGGGCGCTGCAAGCTTATCGGCACCTACAGTCTGACCAAGTATCTGGAAGAGGAAACCTACGCGAAATATGTTGCGTACTTTGATGAACTGAACATCCGGCAGCCGGAGTACACGATGCTTGAGTTCGATGATACGGTATCGGATGATGCCAATATCAGCAACCTCGACAACAAGACCGGGTACAAGTACGGCAATGACTACGAGATGAGCGCGCACGTGTCGGCCATCTTCCGCCAGCGCCAGCGCGTACTTGCCAAAGTTACGAAATTGCCCACCAAGCGTCAAGTGAATATGGCGGGACAGGATGTGGAGGTGAACAATCCGGACGGGGAGATGACCTGCTACCCACTACATGATGCCAACTCGAACTACTACGCCGACGCTCAGGACATCAGCTCCTGCAGCGTTGCCAAGCTGAACGGCCAGGAGGGCGACTTGATGATGTATGAGCCGTTCTTCTGGAGCAAGGGGGTGAACGACTACCTTGGAGGAAAGCATTACAGTTGTTACAGTTCCAATCCTAAAGACCGCATGCCTTCAATCCCGGAGGCTACGGTACTGACGCTCGAAGACCTCAAGGGTACGCTTGGTGGTTACCAGAAAGGGAAGAAGATTATGAGCGGTAAGACGTCGCTCGAAACATCATACAGCACAGATAGCAACTACTCCGTCTGCATGATCTCCGTTGAGGGCTACAAGCGTGTGCGTTTCCCAAGTGTTCCAGGTACCAACCTTGTAGGTTCTATTTTCACGGACGAAGAGGGGCATATCCTCGGAACTGTTGTCGTATCGACCCTGGGCAGCCGCTTCGAACCCGGTATGTACCTTATTGCTGATGTTCCGCAGGGGGCGACACGGTTATATTTCTCTATCCTAAACACCGCGGAGTTCGACAAGGTGGTGCTGTCGAACAGCGACCGTATTGAGGACATGGAGCCGGATTGGGTGCCCAACGATGAACACCTGTGTGCCGTAGTGGGTAGCAGTGTCGTTGGTAGTAAACTTCGAGCTTGTATCACCGGGAACAGTACGGTGGCAAGTATGACGTGGAGCGACTTCCACTACTACAGCCAGCAGCGTGGCATGCAGCAGATCGATGCGCTGATGCACTCCCGCATCGCCAACCTTTTTTATGCCCGTTACGGGCGAAGGGACAGCCAGGAGCAGTGTGGGGCAGGCTATCACAGCAGCGCTCGAGTTACAGGTGGCACGATGGGCTACGGTATGCAGGACACCATCGGTTTCGAGGAAGCCCATTCCATCGACCCTAATGTAACGAATTCGCTCATCGACGGGCTTGTCCACCAGTACGCTTGGTATCGCGGGCAGGACGAGTACGGCAAAGTGAAGGTTACGCAGGTGAATAACATCTGCTGTCTGGGCTATGAGGACATTTATGGTAACAAGTACGACATGATGGATGGTGTAGACCTGCCCAACGACAGCGGGAATGCCGGCAAGTGGCGTATTTGGATGCCTGACGGCACTACAAGAATGGTGAAAGGCATGACCAACAGTGGCTGGTATATCACGGCAGTGGCGCATGGCAAGTATATGGACATGGTTCCTGTCGGGAGTTTGAACGGTTCGTCCTCCACTTACTATGCCGACATGTACTACATAAGTACTGCAGCAAGCCGTGTGGTTTATCGTGGCCGCAGCAACGCGTACCCGTATGGCGGTGTGTCGTACGCGAGTGCGGTTTACGATGCCTCGTATGCGGACACGAATGTCGGGTCGCGGCTTGCCTTCCGCGGCAAAATCGTGATGGCGGAAAGCGTGGCTGCGTTCAAATCGCTCATCGAGAAAGCATAGGCGGGAGCGAAGCGACAAAGCGTAAAGCGAACGGCGTTTGAATGGTGTTCAAACGCCGTTTCACATTTCCGGCGTAAGCCGGTCGATTTTGGGAAATCAAGAGTAGGGTAGGGGTGCTCCCCAAGATACATTTCGTTTTACAGAAGCGAACGCTTCGTTCTGGAAAATCGCAACGCTTCGTTTTGCGGATTATACACAGACTTCAATGGGAAAGACGGATGACAGCGGATTTGTGAACGGACTCAGAACAGGTGATGCCGAGGCGTGGCGTCATCTCTTTGTCCGTTATTATGCTGTGTATCTGCGATTTGTCACCAAGATTGTTGGAGATGCGAACTCGGCGAAAGACATAGTCCAGGAGGTCTTTATGAAACTGTGGAAGAATCGCGATCGGCTTGATTCTGTCGCCTCGGTGGAAAAATTGCTCTATGTGATAGCTAGGAACAGCGCATTCACTTTTCTCCGTGACAGGAAGTCATTTGCGCAGGTGGAAGAGTCCAAAATAGAGGACAAAACTATGCTTTCAGTGGAGGAGGAACTGCTCCGGAAAGAACGCAGGAAAATGCTTGACGATGCTGTGAAAACATTGCCGAAGCAGCGTAAGACCGTGATTGATATGAAAATGGAAGGGGAAACAAACCGCTCAATATCTGAAGAACTCAAATTGTCCGAAAAGACAGTTGAGAGACATATCACTCTGGCACTCAGCGAACTGAAAACCAAGTTCCGGTCGTAGATTGAATTTTTTCATTTTCTGATTGGGGGATTCTCCCTCTTTTCGAGTTCATTGTATAGTATGAGCTCGAATTCAGATAAAAACATAAGTAAATTCCAGGACTTGCTTCTGGAGAATGAGGATAGTCCCCAGTTTGATGTGGTTCTTGGCGAACTGCTCAGGCAGGCAGAGTCAGAAGTTTCAGGGAAGGACGTCTCGATGGGCGAGGCGGCTTTTGATAGTTTTGCGAAAAATGTCGGTCTGACAACCCACAAGAGATGGCATTCGGCGCTGCGCATTGTCTCGAACATTGCAGCAGTTTTATTCATCCCGCTGCTGTTCACCTGCCTTTGGCTCTCATTTGGAGCAGGTGGTGAGACGGAGACCGTATGGAATGAGATTTCCACGGCATATGCGGAAAATGCTTCAGTGGAACTATCCGACGGGACATCTGTGAAAATCGGTCCGTGCAGCCGCCTGATATATCCGGACAAGTTCTCATCTTCTGAAAGAAAAGTATTTATCAGCGGAGATGTCCTCTTTGATGTCGCAAAGGATCTTGAGAAGAAATTCGTCGCAGTTTCCGACAATATGGATGTAATCGTCCACGGAACCCGCTTTCACGTGTCCTCTTTTATGGATTCCAAAAATGAGGAGGTCGCGCTTCTCAACGGTTCTGTAGAGCTTTGTATGCGCGCCGACGGGACATCCGTAAAGCTCGTTCCCGGCGATATCATACGCTATGACAAGGAAAAAGGGAATGTGAAAAGATTACATTTCGATGTCAATAGTTATGAACGGGTTCTGGACGTCGATGGACTTCAGTTTGTCGATGCCGCACTCTCAGAGATAGTCGGCACGCTTTCACGCCGCTTCAAGGTGGATATCAGCGTGGAGGACAGCATCGCGGGGGAAAAATACTATGCGTCGTTCATTAACGGGGAAAATCTCGATGAGATACTGAATGCGCTCAATGTAGAGCGGCATTTCAGAATTAATCACATTAATAACAAAATTAAACTAACAGTAAGATGAACCTGAAATCTTTTAACAGGGTACTCGTCGCCTTGCTGACCGCAGTTTTTCTGTCGTGTGCACTGGGGTACGCCCAGGACATAACGCTGAATATGCGTGATGTCAAAGTGTCGAGGGTAATCGCTGAAATCCAGTCCCGATATGGATATTCGGTGGTGGTCAAATCGTCAGGAATAGATATGGAGCGGAAGGTCTCTGTATCGCTGGCGGATGTTGACGTTGAAACAGCTGTACGGAAAGTATTTGAGGGACAGCCAGTGTCTGTAAGCGTCAGCGGACGCACAGTGCTTGTTTCCGAGAGCCGTGTGGCGGAGAAAGACAATGTCGGCAGGTCTGACGAACGCTTCAACTTGAAAGGCAGCGTAAAATCCGATGACGGAGAAGCTTTGGTCGGAGCCGGGATTGTGGTCAAGGGACGCCATGGAGCCGGAGCGGTCTCCGACATTGACGGAAAATTCAGTCTTGACGTCGCTTTGAATGAAATTCTCGTCGTTTCGTTTATAGGCTTTACGGACGTAGAAATTCCTGTCAGGAATACGGCTCCGCTTGAAATCGTTCTTTCCCCGGATACGGAGTTCCTCACGGAAACCGTGGTCATAGGCTATGGTACTCAGAAGAAAGTGAACCTTACCGGCGCAGTGGCAGTTGTTGACGGAGACAATCTGCGCAACCGCAATGCTGCTTCCGTAGGTGAGATGCTTCAGGGTGCTATGCCTAATGTCATGGTCAAGACTTCAGGACGTGCGGGTGATGGGGCGACAGTGAACATCCGAGGTGTGACCTCAATAGCCTCATCAACCGGACCTCTCATTCTCATTGACGGCGTAGAGGGGGACTTGCGTGATGTGAATCCGAACGATATCGAGTCTATTAGCGTTCTGAAAGATGCTTCGGCATCTGCAGTCTATGGTGCGCGTGCCGGTTTCGGAGTCGTACTCGTGAATACCAAGAACCCGACGGATGAAAAGATAAAGGTATCCTACAACGGAAAGTTCACTTTCGGAACATCCACGGTGTCAACAGATTTCGAGACCAGAGGCTATTACAGCGCATATATCAATGATATGTTCTACCGTACCTATCAGGGTACACCTTACACGACTTACACCGCAGAGGACTACCACGAACTGTGGATACGCCGTAACGACAAAGTGGAAGATCCGTCGAGACCTTGGGTAGTCGAGAAGGATGGAGTATATAAATACTACGCCAATTTCGACTGGTACAATTATATGTTCAACAATACCCGTCCGACTCACGACCACAACCTGAGCGTAAGCGGAAGTACTGGTAGAGTAAATTTCCTCTTTTCCGGCAATTTCTATGACCAGACTGGAGCCAAGGCGATAAAGCCGGATCATTATACCCACTATACTTTCCGTACGAAAATCGGAGTTAAGGTCACAGATTGGCTCGAACTCACCAACAACACCAACTGGTCAAGCCGTAAGCAGTCGTTCCCAGGTAGCTCCAGCGCTTTCAACCAATATTTCTCCAGCGCATGGAATCATGCCCTTGCAAGTATTGTCCCGATAAATCCGGATGGTACATTTGTTTACTACTCTTCAACAAGCCCTACATATAGGGTGACAAACGGAGTTCACGCAATCGCAGAATACGGCAAGCATGATATGGCGGACAAGAATACAGAACTCAGGACTACCTTTGAAGCCGTTATCAAACCGGTGAAACAGTTTGAGATAAGGGCAAATTATTCCTACACAGACTTGATGTTTTATGCATTCAACCGTTTCGTGGATGTCCCTTATTCCCGCATACCGGGCAAGATTCTCTATATGTCGGCTTCTGACGAGGCTGCTAAAGACAGAATCCAGGAGAGTTACAACACTACCCGCAGGAATGTCTTCAATGCTTATGCGACTTACGGAGATGTTTTCGGAGAGAAGCACGACTTCAAGGCCATGGCTGGTGTCAATTACGAGTACAAATACTACAAGACGAATTATATGCGTCGCTACGATCTCTTGAGTGAGGAAATTTCGGATTTCAACATCGCTGTAGGTGACAACATATATACTCGTGGAGGTCAGAACGACTATGCTGTCCTCGGTTTCTTCTATCGCCTCAACTACGCCTATGCAGACCGTTATCTGGTCGAGACCAGCGGACGTTACGACGGAAGTTCGCGTTTTGCCAAGGGACGTCGTTTCGGATTCTTCCCGTCATTCTCCCTCGGTTGGAGAATCAGTGAGGAGCCGTTCTTCAAAAATGCGAAGCATGTGGTCAATAACTTGAAACTCAGGTATTCCTATGGCTCCCTCGGAAACCAGAGTGCAGTGGGATATTATGATTACATACAGACAATCAGCACCTCTGGCCAGCTCAATTACCGTTTCGGTGAGGGACAGAAAGTTTATTACGCCAATGAGTCTTCACCGAATGCGTCAGACATCTCATGGGAGAAGATATACACAAATAATATCGGACTCGATCTCTCGATGTTCAGAGGTAGGCTCAACTTCAGCGGAGATGCATATATCCGCGATACGAAGGATATGATAATGCAGAGTCAGGCACTTCCTTCCACTTACGGCGCTGCTGCTCCGAAAAACAATTCGGCGGACCTTCGCACTCTCGGTTATGAGTTCACGATTTCGTGGAATGACAGTTTCCGTCTTGCTGGCGACGATTTCAGTTATGGCATCAGTTTCGGCCTTGGTGACAATGTCTCATATGTCACGAAATACGACAATCCGAACAAGACGCTGGCAAGCCCATACGTAGGGCAGAAACTCGGAGATATCTGGGGCTACCGTATAGGAGGACTCTTTGCGACGAATGCAGATGCAATGGCATACAAAGTGGATCAGAGTGCTGTCAATGATATGATCAACACGGAGATTGTGGATACAGGACTCCACGCCGGCGACCTCAAGTTCCTTGACCTGGACGGAAACGGGAAGATTGAGCCTACGACTTCGGCAGATGATGTAAAAGATATGGTCGTAATCGGAAATTCACTTCCGCGCTATAACTTCAGCGGAACGCTGAGTCTCGGATGGAAAGGCATAGACTTCTCCATGATGTTGCAGGGTATTGGACGTCAGAATATGTATCCTAGTACCGAAGACTATGCTTTCTGGGGACCGTATTCCCGTCCTTACGTTTCATTCATTCCGAAGGATTTTATGAGCAGGGTATGGTCGGAGACCAATCCGAATGCGTATTTCCCGAGGCCGAGGGGTTATGTCGCCCTCATGACCAACAGAGAACTAGGAGCGGTAAACGACCGCTATCTCCAGAATGTCGGCTACTGCCGTCTGAAAAATCTTACCATTGGCTACACTCTTCCTGAGAAGTGGCTTGAGAAGATGCATATGACCAAGTTCCGCATCTTCTTCTCAGGTGAGAACCTCGCTACTTTTACTGCGCTGAAGAGCCGGTACATTGACCCGGAACAGGCGTCATCATCGCTCACATGGAAAAATGGAAGAGGAGCAGGAATGGTCTATCCGTACGCGAGAACATTCACTTTCGGACTTGACATAACACTTTAATTCTGGAGGACAATGTATATGAAAAAATCAATGATAAAAGGAATTGTATCCGTCATTTTTGCATCAGCATTGTTGTGCTCCTGCGATCTTCTGGATCTCACGCCAAAGGCTGCTGTGACTGTGAAGACATATTTCAAGAACGAATCGGAGCTGGAACTTTATGCAAACCGGTTCTATAGCGATATTCTCCCTGGAGGAAACGGAATATACAAGGAAATCGGTGACAATATGATTTGGATTCCGCTTGCGAGTGAGGTTAGTCTCACACGTACCGTTCCTGAAAAGGGCGGAGGCTGGTCTTTCGAAGCTCTCAGGCATATCAACTTCCTGCTTGAGAATATCGGCAATTGCCCTGATGCGGCAGCTGTGCGGAAATATACCGGTGTTGCCAAATTTTTCAGGGCACACTACTATTTCAATATGGTGAAACGTTTCGGAGATGTTCCGTGGCTTGACCACGTTCCGGGAACCGATGATCCGGCTCTCTATAAAGCCCGGGATTCCCGCGACTTCGTGATGGAAAAGGTCATCGAAGATCTTGATGAGGCAATCAGACTTTTCAAGAAAGAAAACAGTACGAAAGACCTCTATCACGTGACCTGGTGGACGGCTATGGCACTCAAAAGCCGCATCTGCTTGTTTGAGGGTACTTTCCGCAAATATCATGGCCTTGCGGATTCGGAAAAATGGCTTCGCCTATGTGTGGAATCATCAGACGCACTCATGAATGCCCCGCGTGGCTATTCTCTCTACACATCCGGGACTCAGCCATATCGCGATCTCTTCACCTCTGACAACGCAAAATCCGTTGAGGTTATCCTTGCGAGGGATTATGATCAGTCAGCATCCCTCCCGAATTCCGTTTTGGGAACTTTCAATACTCCTGGTGAGGGCCGTTGCGGCTTTACCAAGAAATTCGTAAACAGCTATCTTATGGCAGACGGAACGAGGTTTACGGACAAACCGGATTATGACAAGATTGAATTTGTCAATGAAGTCTCAGGACGTGACCCGCGTCTTGCCCAGACCATCAGAACAACCAAGGGACTGAATTTTTCCAACTGCATAACGGGCTATCAGCCACACAAATATATCGTTGAGGCAAACCTCAACTCAAGTGCTGCTTCCTACAATGACCTGCCGCTTTTCCGTATGGCGGAGATTTATCTCAACTATGCCGAAGCTAAGGCCGAACTTGGGGAAATCACGCAGGGAGACTTGGATATTTCGGTAAACAAGATTCGTGCACGGGCAAAGATGCCTGATTTGAATCTTGGCGCAGCAAATGATTCTCCGGATCCATACCTGTCTTCTGCGGAGACCGGCTATGCCAATGTCACTGGTGCGAATAAGGGCGTGATTCTCGAAATCCGCAGGGAAAGGACAATAGAGCTCGTGCTTGAGAGCCAGAACCGCTGGTGGGATTTGATGCGATGGAAGGAGGGTGCCTGCATAGGACAGAAAATGGAAGGCATCTACATTCCTGCCGACAAGATAGGAAAGGCTTATGACGTGAACGGTGACGGTAATGCTGACATCTGCGTCTATAGCGGCGCTCAACCTTCCGTGAAGGAGAACGTCACATGGTTCAACATTGACACAGACTACAAACTCTCAGGGAACGGCTCCGGGAAAATAGTGTTCTTCTCCGATATGGTGAGGAAATGGAACGAAGAGCGTGATTATTTCTATCCGATTCCTAAGGAAGACATAATCCTTACGGGCGGAAAAATCGAACAGAATAAAGGATGGTAAAAATCAATGTTTATGAAAAGGATATATAAAATATTGGTATATGTCGTTACACTGATGCTGACGCTCGCGTCGCTTCTGTCTTGCCGCTATGACCCTTTGGATTCATATTCGAGGGTACCGCCAGACAGAACAGGAGACTCCAGTGAAGACACAGGAGGATTGGGAGGAGCCTTCGCTTCTGGTTTTGGAACTCCGGAATCTCCATATATTATTGCGACAGCGCAGCATTTGGCAAATATGCCACAGGGGCTGTCTCCGGAAGAAATGGTCTATTTCAGACTTTCCGCAGACATAGATATGAAAGACATCCCTTGGGTTCCGCTCAACAATGCGGAGCCTTACAGTCGTTTTGTCGATTTTGACGGTGACGGACACGTCATCAAGAATCTCAATTGCAAAGGGCAGAGTTATTCGAGCTTTTTCGGAATACTCTGCGGTGAATGTCGCAATGTCGGGTTTCTTGACGCTGCGATTTCCGGCTCCAATGCTTCCGGAATCATCGCTGGCTATCTCGGTATCCGTTCCCCTAAGAACAGCAACTATGTCGGAAGCATAAAGAACTGCTTTGTCAGCGGCTCGGTCAGCGGGAATCCTGCCGGAGGAATAGTGGGAATGTCAGGAACTGCATATTCTCCGTATTCCTGTCAGATTGACAATTGCTATTCGTCTGCTCGTGTCAGCGCCTCTGGTCAGGGTGGCGGCATTGTCGGCAATATGCTGGACGGTGGCATTGTGACAAACGTATATGCTACAGGAAGAGTCTCTGCGGACAGAGCCTGTGGCGGTATAGCAGGTAATCTTGAGGGAAGTTCCTATCTCCAGAACGTGGTGGCTTGGAACAGTTCCGTTTCCGGACCTAAAGACAATACCGGTCTTGTGAGCGGGACGAAAAAAGTCTATGACGGAGCCTGCACCTATGCAAATACCATATCGGAACTTGACAATCCTGATGGAAAGAATGACGCGGAACTTCGTGCTGTCGTCACCGGCTGGGGTGATCCTTGGGCAAAGGACGGCAGTGTTGCAAACGGCTACCCTACTTTCAATTGGCTTGCTTCGAGGGCAGATGTCGCAGAAGTTTGCGGACATGTCAAGGTGGAGGATCCCGATGCTCCGATAACTCCTGAAGAAATCAGCAAAGGCTCAGGAACGGAAAGCGACCCTTATCTTCTCTCCACTGCCGGACAACTGTTCAACCTCAAGTCTGTCCTGAAGAAAGGAGAGACTGTCTATGTCAAGCTCACGGCAGATATAGATTTGAGAAAGCAGAATTGGACACCGCTCAATTTTGAAGACCCTTACGACCTCGGAATCCATTTTGACGGGGATGGTCATAAAATCCTCAATTTCTCATGCTCCGGCGCCAAAATCTATGCAAGTTTCTTCGGCGTGCTTAACGGAGTCTGCGAAAATGTGGAGTTCGTTGACGCTACAGTCCTCGGCATTGCAGGGAATTGCGGCCTTCTCGGCGGTTGGACAGGGACCAATGCCGGAATCAAGGCTGTCGTTTCCAATGTGAAGGCTAATGTGACGCTGACCAACGAAGCGGCAGGTGAAGCGCAGACAGGCGGACTTGCCGGAGTGGCTGCAAACAGTGAATTCAGGAACTGCGACATTACTGTCAACGTCATATCTGACGTGGTTCACAACACGCAGAGGGCATCCTGCGGAGGAATTGTCGGAAAATCAAATGCAGGAGTCGTGATTTCCGGATGCAAAGTAGGTGGCAGTGTCACCAATAACAAGGGCAAATACACAGGCGGTATTATCGGCTGGGAGTCTGGCGGTGAAGTCAGCGTGACAGGATGCGTGGTGACTGCGACGGTGAGGGGAGAACTTGAGCGCGTCGGCGGCATCATCGGGCATTTCCAGGGCGGAGCCTTGTCAGAATGTGAATTCAGCGGTAATCTGAGCTCCGCATCCAATCAAGTAGGAGGAATTGCGGGAATCTCCGGTGGTGTCGCGAGCATTAAGTCTTGCATGGTTTCCGGAGAAGTGGAAGGTGTGGAAAACTGTGGCGGCATTATCGGAAAAAATGAGAACAAACTGACTGTTGAAGATTGTCTTTTCTCCGGAAAGCTGAAAGGTATCCAGAGACTCGGCGGCATAGTCGGTGATTTGCTTTCATCTTCTTCTGTGAAGAATTGCTTCGTTTCAGGGGCTGTAGATGGCTGGGGCTGTATAGGTGGCGTCGTCGGAAGAGCATGCAACGGTGGCTGGGCGGCAGCCGGCTCTGATTATGGGAACAATATCGAGTCATGCATTGTCTGGCTCGACAATATAACTGCAACACGTCCTGCCTCAGACACAAATACAAAGGCAGGTTCAGGCGCGGTAGTCGGTTTTACTGCGACCAAGAATGTCCTGAAGGACTGCATGCGCAAGAGTGAAATGAAATTGACGGCAGAGTTCTACAGCAATCTTTATGATCAGGAAAATGCTGGTCCTTCCGCTCCGCTGGTAATCTCTGAACCTTCCACGTCTGCGGATTACATCATTTTCCCATACCACGGCAAGGCGGCATCCGGCAGCAATGCCTCAGCTGTCGCCCAAAGCCTCGGCTGGGACGCATCCATCTGGGACTTCTCGAAACAAATTCCATCTCTTAAAAAATAATCATAGAAAAAAATGAAAACAAACACAACAAGATATATTCTTTTCGCTCTAGTCATCCTGCTCGCAGGTTGTGGAAGCTGTGCAAAGTCGCAGGACAATTCTGCATTTGTACCAAAGGACAGCAGTCCTTCCACTTCACAGACGGAGCTTCAGGGCAAGTGGACAGAGAGTCCAGTCAGTGAAGGACTGATTTTCAAATCTTTCCGTGGATATGATGAGATTTCCGGTGCGGAACAGATTGTTTCAGTGCTTGATGTCGATCTTAATTCCGACAGATATGAAGTCAAGTTTGACTATCACGACGGGGCTACAACGTCCGCGACTATGTCAAAGCTCGGTGCCGTGGGAGTGGTGAATGCCGCATATGAGCCGGAGTCCTGTTATATAAAGGTGGACGGCATAGTCAAGTTCGCAATTCCGAATCCTTACGTTATGAATACCGGAGTGCCACAGTGGAAATCGGAAGCTGCGGTATATACCGACGGAAAGCAGGACGTGAAGATAGATTTTACCGCAAAGGACTGCAATCGGGACATCGAAAAGACACGCGCTGTTTACAATAAGAGAGAGGAAGCCAACATTCTGTCTTCAGCACCTATGCTCATAGACAATTATGAGACGGTTGGGGCCAATTTCGTTCCGGACGGTTACACCCAGTCGCAGCTTGAGGCTCTCAAGTATGAGGATCCTATTCGTCACCAGGGAGTGCGCCATCCAAGAACTGCAGTGGCACTTACGAAAGACAAACATTTCCTGATGATTGTCGTTGACGGACGACGTCCTGGAATTGCCGAGGGTATGAATGCGCGCGAACTTACCTTCTTCTTGAAGGAGAATTTCAATCCTCAGTATGCCCTGAATATGGATGGTGGCGGCTCCTCAACTCTCTGTGTGGCAGGTCAGGGCGATCCGGACACGCACGTCGTGAACTATCCTACAGACCGCGGCGGTTTCGACCACACAGGAGAAAGGGTGCTATCCTCCCATATATACGTTATGGATACGAAGAAATAGATAACCACATGGCTGTTCCGGAATCTCCGTTCCGGGACAGCATTATAACCATATGATATTATGATAACAAGAAGAACTGAAACCATCGTGGGGGGGGAAGAAAATATACCTGCCCGGAAATAGTCGAACTGAACTTTTCTGTTGAAGCGGGCTTCTGTCAGTCGAAGTCGGCGCAGTTGAATGATTTCGAAGAAAACTGGATTTATTTGGAAGAACTCTAATTGTTTATGATTATGAGACGTTATCTAGATATGTTTGCGCTCGTATCTTTGGCGGCGCTTTCGGTAATCTCCTGTGCAAAAGAAAGTGAAGACCGCGTAAATGACGAGCCTAAAAATAAAATCACCATAACAGCGTCGCTTCCCGATGAACTCGTTACGAGAGTGAAGTTCGAGGCAGGAGAATCCGTCATCAAACCGTCGTGGGAACAGACGGATGTGATCCGTATCATTTCCGAAACCGGCAAGTCTGAGACCTATAGTATCAAAGAAATTAACGGAAAGACAGCGACTTTCGAGGGAAATGAACTCGAGGGAGCCAGTTTTACCGCTATATATCCGGGAAATTATGAAACTGCGGAGGCTCTCGGGAATCGTTCATACACCGGTCAGGTTCAAACGGGTAACGGCTCGACGGCACATCTTCAGCTCAATGCGATGGCTGCCGGGCTGTCAGACATCAGCAACATTTCTTTTGCGGATGCGGGAGCTAAACTTAACGGGGCCGTAAAACTATATGTGAAATTGCCGGAATATGTCACCAGACCGAAAGAAGTCAGCCTTTCCGCTGCTTCAGATGTTTTCTTCACGGACAATGCCGGCACGGCAAAGAGCAGCTCGCTCGGCCTTTCGTTGGAGAATGTGGATATCTCGGTGGACCACATATTTACGGCGTATCTGATGTCGTCATGGACGGAGGCTACCATCGAAGCCGGTACGAAACTGACGCTGACGGTCAAAGCTGAGGGAGTTTCAATCAAAAAGTCCTTCTCCATAGAGAAAAGCGTAAATCTCGCAGGCGGTCAATTGAACACAATCCAGCTCAATGCCGAAAACTGGAACACCGCTCTTGAAGGTGCCGGCACTGAATCTGACCCTTACAGGCTCAGCACTACCCGGGATCTTCTCGCAATGAAATCTGTGCTCGTAAAAGAGCAGATGACATATTTCAAGCTGATGAACGATATCGATATGACCTCAATCGAAAACTGGGAGCCGCTTAATCCGGACGGTCCATATGACCTTGGAATTGTTTTTGACGGAGGCGGACATTCCCTCAAGAATCTCAAGTCTAAGGGAAAGCATTATTCAAGTTTCTTCGGTGTGCTCTATGGAAAGTGCTATAATGTGAAATTTGTCGATGCGGAGGTTGTCAGTGCGTCCAATTCTGGAGCTGGAATAATCGGCGGATATATCGGAACGGGAGGGAAACCGGCCATAGTCAGCGAAGTAGAGGCAAGCGGAATCATTACTTGTAATGGGAAAGGACAGTCGGTCGGCGGTCTTGGCGGTAACGCTCGTGAGGCAACGATAGAGAACTGTACTGTGAATGTAACCGTCAGCAACCCTATGGGGGATGGAACTAACAGAACTGCTTCCGGTGGAATTGTTGGGAAGACATTGACTTCGGCCGATAAGATTCAAAATTGTGTTGTTCGCGGAATTGTTGAAACTACAAAGGGTATCAACAATACTTACACTGGAGGTGTTGTCGGTTGGCAAGTGGATGCTGGCGCAGAAATCACAGACTGCGAGGTCTATGCCGCGGTCAAGAGTGCGGGAGAAAGAGTCGGAGGCATTGTCGGGCACTATCAGGGAGGCACATTGTCAGGCTGCAAGTTCTACGGCGAAGTCAATGCAGCATCCAGGTTGGCAGGAGGTATCGCAGGAATTACATCATCTGCATCGATCATTGAAAATTGCCTTTCTTCAGGGAAGATAGTTTGCAAGAACAATGTTGGAGGAATTGTTGGAATGAATGAAAATACATTGACTATCAGATGTTGTGAGTCGTCGTCAACTATTGAGATAAACGTTAACGGTGTAGATGGTGTTGGCGGTGTTCTTGGACTTGCAAGCAACGGTAAGACTGTCATTGTTGAAGATTGCATCTTTTCAGGAAATATGAATGTCTCTACCGGTCAGAGAGTCGGAGGTATTGTCGGAGATTTGGGAACTGGCTCGTCTGTAAGAAGGTGTTATGTTTCCGGGAACATAACAGGTTGGACAGGTGTCGGCGGAATCGTCGGCAGAGCCGGCGGTCTTGTTTGGAACGCAAACGGTAATGGCTATGACAATACAATCGAGTCCTGCATTGCCTGGTTTGACAATATCACTGCAACTCGCGGTGATGAGAATGGCGGAAGTTCAGGAATAATTGTCGGCTATACAGGAACGAAAAATACCTTGAAAAACTGCTGGAGAAAATCGACGGCAACTCTGACTGCCAAATATTGCAGTGAGCTATATGACCAGGAAGACGCAGACGCGACAACTCCATTGGTGATAAACGCAGTTCCTTCGATGTACACCTACATCTACCCATACCATGGCAAAGCCGCCGAGACCACAGCCACAGCCTCAAGCCTGGCTCAGTCCCTTGGTTGGAGCACTGATGTCTGGGACCTCTCAGGTTCAGAACCGAAGTTGAAATAACAGGCACATGCCCTCTATAACGATATGCCGCTGCGGGTCGTAAAGCCCGTAGCGGCTATTGCTATGACAGTTACGCTGTTTCGGAAAGTCTTTGTTGTCATCGACTTTCCATTCCTATTTTGCCGGGGAGAAGGAACTCTTCGATGGATTGGAGGCCGGCAGACTGGAGACTGAGTGGGTGAAGCATCCGGTGTTTCATTTTGATATGTCAACGGCAAAGCATATGAATGAGGAGCAGTTGCTTGAGGAACTGAATGAGAAACTTCATGCTTATGAACTGGCTTTTGGCCGTGGAGAAACGGAAAAGAATATAAATCAGCGTCTTGCAGGTATTGTAAGGCGTTCCGTCGAGCAGACCGGAGCGGAAGCTGTCATTATCATAGACGAGTATGACGCCCCTCTTCTTGATGTGATGAATGATAGGAAGCGGCTGATTCCTATGCGCCAGATAAGGAGGAATTTCTATCTGCGGAATCTCCCAATCGGAACTTGAGCGTGTTTTCCCTGAGCAGATAGTGGCACTCGCGAAGGCTGAAGGCGTGAGTGGAGAGAGGGCGCTGGAACTTCTGAAAGAAAACTATGACGGTTATCATTTCTGTGCTGGTTCCGATGATATATATAATCCGTTCAGCCTGCTTAACGCGTTCTCCGACAGACGTTTCGGAAAATATTGGTTTGAGACGGCCACTCCGACATATCTGATAGAGAGGCTCGAACGCAAGCCGATTGACGAGCGGGAGCTTGACAAGATGGAGTATGTTTCTCTAAATGAGTTCAATGTCTCTCCGGAGCTTACGGACAATCCGATACCTCTTCTCTATCAGACTGGCTATCTTACTATCAAGGACTATGACAGGGAACTTGACAGTTATACGCTCGGATATCCGAACAAAGAAGTGCGCTCGGGATTTCTGGACTCGTTGCTGGCTGGTTACAATGGAAACAACCCGTCAGGAGCCTCATTCGTGATTCGTTTCAATGCTGCATTGAGGAAGGGCGATATTGACGAGGCATTGTCTAGGATGCAATCGTTTCTCGTAGGGATGCCGAACGACCTTGAAAACAAGACAGAGAAGCACTACCAGACGATTATTTATCTGATTTTCTCCCTGTTGGGCTACCATATTCGCACAGAAGAGAAATCAGCGGTCGGACGTGCGGATGCCGTGTGCTGGACACAGGATTCAATATATGTCTTCGAATTCAAGGTTGACAGCACTGCGGAAGCAGCTCTGAAACAGATTGACGACAAAGGTTACATGATTCCGTATCGCTTCGAGGACGGAAAAAGGCTTGTGAAAATCGGGGTGAACATATCCACCGTGACAAGAACCATAGACGGCTGGTCGGTTGATTTCTGTTCCTGACTTACGTCGGCGACAATATGGTAAGCGTCTCCGCGGTTACGTATTAACGCGTTTTTTTGTGGTTCCGTACTTTTGCCCATGAAAATCTCAAGAACAGATTAACATGGAAACAAAAGGTAAGTGTCTCCGCGTTTTGTGGTGCGACCTGCAAGTTGCTGTGTATCAGCTGTTTAACCGAAATCAGAGTTGTGGTTTTTATAACTCTGAAAATACCTAAATCGCTGATAGCCAGCAGAATAAGCGTTGCGCGTCCTGGCGGGAGTGAACCACCTCCCTCATTAGGCGTACGTCCGAGGCTCGCGCAAAAAGTGGTCGAGGGAGTTTTCTGCTGTTCTGAGAGCGTGCGAGCGACCAAACGTCGGAGATGTTGATTCTCCATAGGGAGAACTTTCTTCAGTTGGGAACGCCTTGCGAAATCGTAGCAAAGCTACGGGCCTGTCTTTTGAGGAGGTTGCTCAGTTGCTTCGCAATTCGCTTACGGCTTCCTCGGTCGTCTCTGTTTAGGAAACTCAGGACTCGACCAAGTGCAGGTTAGGGCCCATACCTATCTGAGGTATTTCTGAACCAATGAGCATATCTCCAAAGCTACAAATACACTTGTAACATACTGAGCCATTGATTGTTACACTAATTTTAACTCGCTGTCCAATATGCTTACTCCCATAAAAAATAAGGGTGATGAGCATATATGAATTTAGTCTTAACCCCGCGTAATTACTTATAAATAAATTCATTATGCTAATACCAACGGTCTTATAAGTATGCTCATTGGTTCAGAAATCACCTATGTCTGATTTCTTGGTATCCTCCATAAAGTTCACATCGGGGGTAATCACGCCGGCAGCGGCAGTTTCGCCTGAAATTCTCACGACCGGAAACAACACCGACTTCGGCAAAAGCCCGCTCTGCTCAGGTGCTCCGCAATTCGCCGCGGGCTATGCCGCTTACCGGCTCTAACTTACCGCAATCGGTAGTAGAGGAAGGCATAATACACAGGGTTTTCTCCCTGGGGAGAAGTCACGCCAGTGACAGAGTGGAAAGAAGCCGGGAGTCCCGAAGCACGTGCAAAAAGTGGTCGAGGGAGCTTTCTGCTGTTCTGAGAGCGTGTGAGCGACCAAACGTCGGAGACGTATATTCTCCCTCGGGAGATGTCACGAAGTGACAGAGGGGTAAGAGGACTCACGGAGTCCCGGAGCTCGCACTGAAAGAGGCCGTGGGAATTCCCACGGCCTCTTTCAGTGCGAGCGAAGGGACTCGAACCCATACGCACGAAGGCACCAGATCCTAAGTCTGGCTTGGCTACCAATTACAACACGCTCGCAAAACCCTTCGGAAGACTCATAACATTAAGCCCATCGCTGAAGTCGGCCTTTTGGAAGCTGCCTACTTCTGTGTCCGAAAGGATTACAAAGTTATGTATATTTTTCAAAAATCCAAAACAACCGGCATCAGGACATTCTCAAAAGCAGTCGTTGACCTAATCCAATACCGGAGAAAAGTCGTGGATATACCTTAACCGAACAGGCTCCTGTGAAGCAGAGAGACCACCTTGTCGAGAGCGGTGCGGTCCACCACGAAACTGATGTTGACATAGGACGCGCCTTGCGAGATCATATAGATACGGTAGTCGCTTAGCGGAGCGAACGTCTTCTCGAGAATACCTGTCACATTGTCCAGATTCTTGCCGATTACACTCACCTGAGCCTTGTCGCGGTCCACATAAACATCGGCGAAAGACGAAAGCTCGCGGATGACATTGTCCACATTCTGGGACGCATCCACCGTAACTGAAATATTGGCCTCCGACGTGCTTATCAGATCCACAGACACATTGTTCCGGCTGAAGATTTCAAACACGCTCATAAGGAAGCCGGCAACATTGATCATCTTCGTAGAGAAGATGTTGATTACCAATATGTTCTCCTTGCTGGACACGGATTTCACACCGTCGTCGATAAACGAATTCTGAAGAATTACAGTTCCCTTGCCGTCCGGATTTATGGAATTCAGCACGTAAATCGGAATGTTCTTCTTCACCGCCGGCTCGATAGTCATCGGATGCAGCACCTTGGCACCGAAATGCGCCATCTCGGCGGCTTCCTCGAACGAAATGCGCTCAAGACTCCGCGTGCCCTCCACCTTTCTCGGATCCGCAGTCTTGACACCGTCCACATCCGTCCAGATTTCGATTCGCTGTGCCCCGACAGCCATTCCTATCAATGAGGCCGTATAGTCAGAACCACCTCTGCCGAGCACAGTCGGCTCCCCGTCTTCCGTGGCGGAAACGAATCCCTGAGTTATAACGGCCTCGCAGTCAGTGTAATGAGAGGAAACCTCAGCATTGACCTTAATCGAGATCAGGTCCTGTTTCGGCTCGCCCTTCAGGAAATCGGCATTGGTGATGATCATCTTGCGCGAATCCATAAGGCGGGTGCTGATGCCCCTCGCGTTCATCGCGCAGCAGATGATGTTGGACGAAAGATATTCACCGTTGCCGATGATGACGGCCTTGCTCCTGTCCGAGAGCTCTCCAAGCGCGCATACCGCCTCAATGAAATGTGAAAGCTTGTCACAAATTTCATTGACCCGCCTCTGAGCATCCTTCAGAATACTTTCCTTGTCAATGCTCTCCGACTGACTTATAAGTTCCTCAGCCAGAGTGAGATGCCTACTTCTGAGCTGTCTGAGCAGAGCCGAGGCATCTTCGAAATTACGTTTCTTCGCCTCATCTGATATGCGGTAGAGCAGGTCCGTCACTTTGGACAATGCTGACACTACCACGACAGGGCGTTCCGGAAGCTTTTTCCGGATAATTTCTATTGTGCGCGAAATCGCAGCGCAATCAGCGACGGACGTGCCGCCGAATTTCATCACTATCATATTTCAGTTCGTTTTGAAAACTATCTTGAAAATCAGTTCAAACAATCATTTCAAAACAGTTTCTTGTTATTGTCAACCATTACCTTTCCGCCGAGCAGAACCTTGTTTATGAAAGGCGAGCGGTAGCAGTAAGGAATCCAGGTCAATGAAGGTATCTTGTTGGTAATTATAACATTGGCTTTCTTGCCGACCGTAATCGAGCCTGCCTCGCCTTCCACGCCCATAGCATAAGCGGAATTCAGCGTGCACGCATTGAACGACTGTATCGGCGTCAGCCTCATCTGGATACATCCGAGCGACATGACAAACCGCATGTCTCCACAAGGGGAAGAGCCCGGATTATAGTCTGATGCCAATGCAAGTCCCAGTCCCGAGTTAATGAAATCCAGGGCCTTGCCGTATTGCATCCTGAGGAAGAAAGAAGCGCCAGGAAGCATTGTCGGCATCGTGTCAGGAGCATCGGCGAGAGAGCGTATCTCATCATCAGTCGTGCTCTCGAGGTGGTCCACAGAAAGGGCATTGTGCTTCACGCCCACCTGTACGCCGCCTGAAACCGCAAGCTGGTTCGCATGAAGCTTCGCACGCATTCCGTATTTCTCACCGGCAGAAAGAATCCTGTCAGTCTGCTCCGGAGTGAAGAAATTTTCCTCGCAGAAAACGTCAATGAAATCCGCAAGCCCCTCTGCGCTTACCGCCGGGACCATCTCCTCACAGACAAGTTTCACATAGTCCTCCTGCCTTCCGGCATAGGCGCGTCCCACAGCGTGCGCCCCGAGAAAAGTGGACTTTATTATAGCAGGAGAAGACTCCTTGATACGCCGTATCACTCTGAGTATCTTAAGTTCATCCTCAGTCGAGAGTCCATAGCCGCTTTTTATCTCAATGGCGCCTGTCCCTGCTGCAATCATTTCATTCACCCTGGCCATCGCCTGTGAGTACAGCTCGTCTTCCGAAGTCCTGTGGAGCAGGTCTGCAGAATTCAGGATGCCACCTCCGTTTGCTGCAATCTGAGCATAGGAAAGCCCCTCGATCTTGTCCAGGAATTCCCGTTCACGGCTTCCCGCAAAGACAATGTGAGTGTGGGAGTCGCAGAAGCAGGGCAATACCATACCGCCCTCAGCGTCAATGACTTCGCAGCTGCAATGGCAGTCGGACATTGGCCCGAAACCGGAAATGAGCCCGTCTTCGATCAGAAGCCAGGCATTGTCCAATGTCCCGGTCACCGACATCTCCACTCCCGCCTTGCGGCTGGTCTGCTGGTCTGTGATGCCGACAATCTGTCCTATATTCTTTATGAGAGTCCTCATAGCATGTTGGCCTCGTTGCGGATAAATTCAATGCTCTTCATGATGAGAGGGTGCATGTATGTATCCACATCCACGAACGGAACGACTTTGCGGTAAGACTCCAACAGTTTTTCGATGGCAGGAGATGACTTGCCCGGACGACGGAACTCAAGCGCCTGCGCTGCATTGAACAGCTCGATGGCGAGAACGGTCTCCACATTGTCCATCACGCGGACCAGTTTCGTGGCAGAGTTCGAACCCATGCTCACGTGGTCCTCCTGTCCCTGGGAAGAAGGGATGGAATCGCATGAAGCAGGCCAGCAGAGCATCTTGTTCTGGCTCACGATAGATGCTGCCGTGTACTGAGGAATCATGAATCCGCTGTTCAGACCAGGTTTTGCAACCAGGAACATCGGCAGGCCTCTCTGACCGCTGATAAGTTTGTAAATACGTCTTTCTGAGATATTTGCAAGCTCTGACATGGCGATTGCCAATGTGTCCATAGGAATCGCGATAGGCTCACCGTGGAAGTTTCCTGCAGAGATGATCATATCCTCGTCAGGGAAAACGTTAGGGTTGTCGGTGGCACTGTTGATCTCATTGCCGATGACCGATTCCACATATCTGATGTTGTCTTTCACGGCTCCGTGGACTTGCGGGATGCAGCGGAACGAATACGGGTCCTGGACGTGCTGCTTAGGACGGCGTATTAGTTCGCTGCCCTCAAGCAGACTGAGGAATGCGTCAGCCGTCTCCATCTGTCCCTTGTGCCTGCGCAGAAGGTGAGTGAGCTCGTAGAACGGCTCGATGCGGCCGTCGAAAGCCTCCAGTGACATTGCCCCGATGCAATCAGCCCAACGTGAAAGGCGCTGGCTCTTGAGCAGTGCCCATACGGCGTGCGCACTCATGAACTGTGTTCCGTTCAGCAGGGCGAGACCTTCTTTGGACTGGAGTCTGATAGGCTCCCAGCCGAGTTCCTGCCAGACGTCTGCAGCAGAGCGGACCTCGCCGTGATAAAGGACCTCACCCATTCCGATAATCGGAAGGCAGAGATGGGCGAGCGGTGCCAGGTCTCCCGAAGCGCCGAGCGAACCCTGCTGATAGACAACAGGAAGAATGTCGTTGTTGAACATGTCCATAAGCCTTCCGATGGTGGCAAGCTGCACTCCGGAATGACCGTAAGAGAGCGACTGCACCTTCAGGAGCAGCATCAGTTTCACGATTTCCGGACGTACCGTGTCGCCGGTTCCGCAGGCGTGGGACATCACCAGATTGTGCTGCAGCTGCGAAAGGTCCTCCTCAGGAATCGTGATGTTGCACAGCGAGCCGAAGCCAGTGGTGACACCATAGACAGGCCTGCCGATATCTTCCATCTTGCTGTCCAGGTACTCACGGCATTTGAGGACCTGCTTCTCCGACTCTTCAGAAAGGGTTATGGTTTCATTATGGTCAATGATTTCCTTTATTTTCCATAATGTCAATGTGTCATTTGAAATTTTATGTGACATGAAAGCGAATTTTAAAATTTGGACAATGTCTTCTGTATCAATGAGTCATCTGCATTGACAGGAACAGTGACTCTGAGCGACGGAGTGCGTCCCTCCTCTCTTTCGATGGCGTGCAGGGCACCTTCATTGCGGGCCCAGCTGCGACGTGCGATACCGTTGTTCACATCCCAGAAAAGCATGTTGGTAATATGCCTTGCAGAATCGTCGGAACCGTCAACGACCATGCCGAAGCCGCCGTTGATGACCTCGCCCCAGCCTACGCCGCCTCCGTTGTGGATCGAAACCCAGGTGGCGCCGCGGAACGAATCGCCTATGACATTCTGGATGGCCATGTCGGCCGTAAACTGAGAACCGTCATAGATGTTGGAGGTCTCACGGAAAGGAGAATCTGTGCCGGAAACATCATGGTGGTCGCGTCCGAGCACGACAGGAGCGGAAATTTCGCCGTTTCTCACAGCTTCGTTGAAGGCCAATGCAATCTTCGTCCTGCCTTCACAGTCCGCATAGAGAATTCGTGCCTGGGAACCTACCACGAGATGGTTCTTGCCTGCTTCCTCTATCCAGTGTATATTGTCACGGAGCTGGCCCTGGATCTCTTCCGGCGCCTCTGCAAGTTCCTCGGACAATATCTTGACTGCGATTTCGTCTGTCTTGGCGAGGTCTTCCGGCTTCTGGGACATACATACCCATCTGAACGGACCGAACCCGTAGTCGAAATAAAGCGGGCCCATAATGTCTTGAACATAAGAAGGATAGCGGAAGCCTCCCTCCTCGTTCATGATGTCTGCGCCGGCACGTGAAGACTCCAGCAGGAATGCATTGCCATAATCGAAGAAATACATTCCCTTGGACGTAAGCCTGTTGATGGCTGCGACCTGACGTCTCAATGACTCTCTTACGCACTCCTTGAAGCGCTCAGGCTCTTCCGCCATCATCACCTTAGACTCCTCAAGAGAGTAGCCGGCCGGATAATAGCCGCCGGCCCATGGATTGTGCAGTGAAGTCTGGTCAGAGCCGAGATTTACGTCAATGTCTTCTTCAGCAAGCCTTTCCCAGAGGTCCACCACATTGCCGACATAGGCCATTGACACTACCTCCTTGTCATTCACGGCTTTGCGGATGCGCGGGATGAGCTCGTCGAGACTCTCGTGAAGCTCGTCCACCCAGCCCTGGTCATAGCGCTTGCGGGCTGCGAGCGGGTTGATTTCCGCCACCACGCTTACCACGCCGGCGATATCTCCGGCCTTAGGCTGTGCTCCTGACATGCCGCCAAGTCCCGCCGTCACGAAAAGAAGACCTTTCATGTTCTCGCGGCTTCCGTCAATACCCTTGGCCTGCAGCTGTTTACGTGCTGCGTTCATGACGGTTATGGTGGTTCCGTGGACAATTCCCTGCGGACCTATATACATATAGGAGCCGGCCGTCATCTGACCGTACTGCGAAACGCCCAATGCATTGAACCTCTCCCAATCATCAGGCTTGGAGTAGTTCGGAATGACCATACCGTTCGTCACCACTACGCGCGGAGCATCCTTGTGGCTCGGGAAAAGTCCCATAGGATGGCCTGAGTACATCGACAATGTCTGCTCGTCAGTCATCTCCGCGAGATATTTCATGGTCAGTCGGTACTGTGCCCAGTTCTGGAAAACCGCACCGTTTCCGCCGTAGGTGATGAGCTCGTGCGGATGCTGTGCGACGCGCGGGTCCAGGTTGTTCTGAATCATTGCCATAATCGCGGCAGCCTGACGACTCTTTGCCGGATATTCGTCTATAGGACGGGCAAACATCTGGTAATCAGGGCGGAACCTGTACATGTAGATTCTTCCGTAGTCGTGCAGCTCCTGAGCGAACTCTTCCGCCAATACAGCGTGGAACTTGACCGGGAAGTATCGGAGCGCATTCTTCAGCGCGAGCGCCTTCTCTTTGTCAGTGAGAATGTCCTTGCGTCTCGGTGCATGGTTTACTGACGCGTCATACGGTTTTTTCTCGGGCAGTTCTGCAGGAATGCCTTCGAGAATCTGTTTCTGGAAATCAGTCATATCTTATTGTCCTATGTTCTTGTTAACTTCAGCAAGTACCTCAGCCTCAGCCGCTACAGCCTCCGCTTCGATTCTTGCGGCCTCGTCGGTAAGTTCCGCGGCCAATGCCCTGTCTTTCAGGCCGGCTGCATTGATTCTTACATTCAGGTGGGCACCTCTTACGGCAGCGAGGGCGGCAATCGCGCCGACACCTGCGTCAGAAGCGGATGCCGGGTTACCGATGCGGGCCATGGCCAATGCCACAGGCATCGCCTCCATCGCGGTCTGCATCGTCTTGAGCGGCACTCTGCTGGCGTAGAGAGTAGCCTTCTCCATAGCCTCGGCGCGTGCTGCCTTTTCCTCCTCAGTACCCTTAGGCATGGAGAAGACATCCATGATTTTCGCGAATGCCTCAGTATCTTCATCTACCAGTCTGAGCAGCCTTTCCATCACATCCTGGCCTCTTTCAGCCCAGTCGGAAAACTCCTTCCACCTGTCGTCCCAGCCACGTTTGTGGGCGGACAGATTGGCAACCATAGTGCCCAGAGCCGCAGCGAGAGCACCCATGTATGCGGATACGGAACCGCCGCCCGGAGCAGCTGACTCAGAAGCCGTTTCACGGGCAAATCCCTTCACGCTCATCCTCACCAGACGCTCTTTGCGGGCCTGGACTTCCTCGTCCGTCATCAGGTATTCGATAACCTTCTCTTTCGGGTTGAATGGCTTCAAGTCGTTGAGGCCCAATGATTTGACTGCTATCTTGATAAGCTCTTCCTCAGGCACGCCGAGAGAACGCTGCTGTTTTTCCAAGTAGAATTTGCCGGCATCCACCAGCACCCTCTTAGGCACGAGGCCCACAATCTCGGTTCCCGTAACCCTCAAACCTCTGGCAGCAGCGGCCCTGCATACTTCCTCGAAGGCCACATGCAGCGGAGTCACGTTCATATCCGTAATGTTCATGGAAACCTGGGCGATACCGTATTCCTCTATGAACCAGCCGATTGCCTTGCACCCTTTGAGAGTTCCCGGGATCCATACGGTCTTGCCTGCCTCGTCCTTGATGATTTTTCCGGTCAGGCTTCCTCCTTCACGTGCAGGACGACCCTTCTCCCTCACGTCGAAAGCAACCGCCATCGCACGACGCGTGGAAGTGGTGTTGAGGTTGAAATTCACGGCGATCAGGAAATCCCTCGCTCCGACATTGCTGGCGCCGGCCTTCGCAACAGTCTCTGTATATGCTTCAGGCCCGAAATCAGGCTTTCTTTCCGGGTCAATGACTTTTTCCGGCAGGGCTTCATATTCTCCTGCACGGCATACTGCAAGGTTCTTTCTTTCAGGCTTGTAGGCCGCAGCCTCATAACAGTAGCACGGGATGCCGAGTTCATTGTAGATGCGCTTGGCAAGTCCTCTGGCAAGCTCTCCGCATTCCTCAAGAGTGATACCTGCAACTGGTACGAGCGGAAGCACATCGGTAGCTCCTGAACGTGGATGCGCGCCGTGATGATGGCGCATGTCGATCAGCTCGGCAGCCTTTTTCTCGCCCTGGAAAGCAGCTTCGAGAACAGCTTCCGGACTTCCCACGAATGTCACCACAGTCCTGTTGGTAGCTTCGCCCGGATCGACGTCCAGCACTTTTACGGATTCTTCGCCGCGCTCGGTAACGACCTTGGTATCAGCCACTGCCGCGACGATCTGGTCAATGATTTCTTTGTTCCGTCCCTCACTGTAGTTAGGTACGCATTCAATGATTCTGTCCATATCTTATTGTTTATAACTTTCGTGAAACTATTATCTGATAGCCGCCTTGAAGAGCATGTCAGGCTTGTGGAAGTCAGGAGACTCGTCGTCCGATTTGACAGCCGAATACCAGTTTACGGTGCCGTCAGAGCGGTAATCCGCACGGAAAACGCCCATGTAGAATCCTTCTTTCAGGTTCAGCCCCATCGACTCAAGCTCCTGAAGGTCAATGCTTCCGCTCACGGTATAGTGCATATCCGTGTGCTCGCATTCCAGTTTCAGAGTACTGAAATTCCATGCGTAGTCGATATCCCTGTAGAATTTGGCTTTATAATCCAAGGTGTGCCCGGCCGGAGTCATCTCTGCTCCGTAATAGCAGGTCATGGCACTGTCCGCACTGAAGAAAATTTCCACCCTGTCGTCATTCAGCAGGTCCAGTTCGGCCTGTGGATTTTCATTGACGGTCAGCGTGGAATCATTGACTTCGAAAACGAATTTGAAGGCGGAGTCTCCGGTCAGACAGGAGAAATGGGTGTCGTCCTCGAGGCTGTCCCAAGGCGCGTGGAGTCCGCTGATTACGGATTCCTTGTCACTACCGATACAGAAAGTGCCCTCAGGGCATCTGTTGCAAGAGCATAAAAGCGCAATACCAAGTGCTGCGCAAAGCAGTTGACGGTTCATAGCACGTTATTAGTTGTATTTTCGTATCCACGAATATACGACTAATAAGCGATATTTTCAACTTTCCTTATTTAGTTTTCTTCCGGATCTTATACCCGAGCATTGCCATGAATATGCTCATCAGAGGGCTTATGATATTGAAGAAACAATACGGGAGGTAGGCGATGGTCGCGGTGCTGAGGATGGTGGCCTGCGTCATACCGCAGCTGCTCCACGGGAAAAGCGGCGAAGTGACTGTGGATGAGTCCTCTACGGAGCGTCCGAGCAGCCTGCTCTCATAGCCGCGTTTGGCATAGATGTCCTTGTAGATGTCGGAAGTCAGGATGATGGAGAGATACTGGTCCGAGATGACGCCGTTCAGTATGACACCCGTGCCCACAGTTGAGGCCACGAGCCCCGTGCGCGTCTTGGTCATCGGCAGGATCAATGAAGCCAGATGGTGAAGCATTCCGCTGGCCTTCATGCAGCCGCCGAAACACATCGCGCAGATGATCAGATATACAGTATTGAGCATACCGAGCATACCTCTTGACGAAACCAGCTTGTCCACGTCCGCCACACCGGTATTAACCGAAACCGAATCATAGATGGTCTTGACAATGCCGGTGAACATCACTCCGCCTTTTCCTGCACCCTCTGCGCTCAGGCCCATTGACTGGAGAGAACCCACACCGATCTCAGTAATGATGTGCGGCTGCAGAATCAGAGCGAAGATGGCCGCGAGAACAGTGGACAGGCCCAGCACGACAAGAGCCGGAAGCTTCCGCGCAATCATGATGCCCGTCGCGACCGGAACGACCAGAGTCCAGAGCGAGATGTTGAATTTCGAGGCCAATGTCTCAGTATAGACGGAAATCTGCGCCGAGTCGCTGCCGGTGTGCAGAAATCCCAGGATAAGGAACAGGACCAATGTCAATGCAAATGACGGTATGGTCGTGAGCATCAGGTACTTGATATGTCTGAAAAGGGGAGTGCCCGAAATGGAGGCGGCCATCACGGTCGTGTCGGAAAGCGGGGAAATCTTGTCCCCGAAATACGCTCCGGAAATGATGGCGCCCGCAATCATTCCCTCACTGAAGCCTTGAGCTTTGCCGATACCCATAAGCGCCACTCCGATGGTGGCGATGGTGGTCCACGAACTGCCTATCATCACGGAGATGAACGCGCAGATAACGCAGGCTGTCAGCAGGAATATCTTCGGGGAGATGATTTTCACACCATAATATATCATTGACGGCACAGTTCCGCTCATGGTCCAGGTTCCCGATATGCCTCCGATCAGGAACAATATCACAATCGCGGTCGTGACGTCACCGATATTGCTCCGTATCGCATCCTCGAAATCCTGCCACGGCTTCTTGAACAGCCACATCGCAAGCCACACGCAGATGCCTGCAGAGAACAGCAGTGAGACCTGGCTCGCGCCAAGAATCGCATCGCTCCCGAAAAAGCTGATGTTCAATGCCAATAATATGATCAGTACTATGATAGGTATCAATGAGATACCCGTTCTTATGACAGCTGTCCGTTTCATTTCCTCGTCAATTGCAGATTAGGTCCGCATATGCCACTGCGGATAAAGGCCGCAAAGATAATGAAAATTATCCGTTTTGCGAGGCTTTCTACAGACCGGCACGTCCCATGCGGCAAGGGAAAATCGGGAATTTCGACTTGTCTCCGTAAGTGTAGGTTGTATCGTCACCGACACCGATGAAGAACATCATGTTGAATGTAACTGCCCCGGCGCTGGTCTGTAAGGTGTATCCCTTCATTGTGCCGTTCTTGCCTTTCGAGTCAAGACTGCATGTGCAGATATAGTACGAATCGCTGTTGTCATTGGAAACGCCGTAGAAATATTTGCCTGCCTGACCTACCAGCATCCTTGTGACAGATATCACTCCGTCGCCTGTAGGAAGATCATACTTTCCGTAATTATATGCGGACAGGCACAGATTTCCGGTCTCGTCATCGATTACTCCGTGTATAGGTGTATCTATCACACCGTTCCATCCAGTGATGTTTACAGTGTAGTCTGTCTTGCTGTCCTCTTCGATGGTGATGTCGTAGCCGTATCCGTCATTATCGACCACCTCCCATTTGCCCAGCCATTTGTTGTAAACCTCAGACCAGTCCTTGCCTTCGATGTAGAACTTGTCAGAAATGGCGAACTTGCCGGTGAAATAGCCGTTCCTGTCAATGCCGATTGCGAATGCGTAGTAGCTCTTGCGCGTGCGGAGCGTGTAGTACATGCTGCCGGTCTGCGTGAACACGTATTTGCTCCAGCCTGTCGAAGCGGACGTGAGGTTTTCTATGGCATACTTGATATACTTGTTGATGTCATTGTTGAAGGCGGTCTGCAGATTGCTTTCTGAAATGACGCTGATGAAATAGCGCTCCGAGTCAGTCGAGGTGTTGGTGATCTTCCTGTATGGCTTGTCGGCGCCCTGCGGAGTTACATATCCGTCGTATGTCACCTTCCACGCATCGTTGGCAGTAGCCTCAGGCGTGAGTCGAAACGTGAATTCTGCCGGTTTTCCGAAAGTCTCCCCGTCGGCGTCCAATCCGGTGACGATGGCGCGGAGTTTCTTTGCCGCCTCAAGTCCATTGAAGGTCAATGCCTTTTTCCCGGAATGCAGCACTTCGGCAATATCCTCGACATTTCCGAGTTCCTTATTTATAAGTTCTTCTGCCGGTGTAGTGGAGTCGTCACTTACAAATGCAAACCACGTGTCCGTCGAACTGCCGCCAGGCGTAACCGTAAGCTCTGCGCTGGATGATGTCTCTGCCGTGAGCTCCACCTCATATGTAGTTTCCATGTGCACAGTCTTGAATTCACATGATGCCGGCTTGCCATACACGGTTCCTTCCGAGGTGAGTCCGAATACCACATACCTGTATCTGGTGGCCGGGCTGAGCCCGTCATCGATCCTTATCCTTTTCGTACCTCTTTGGATGACACTCTTGACCCCGTCCTCACTTTCTGTCAGTTCCCTGACTTTCCTGTTTATAGCCGCTTCAGGAGCTGTATTCACGTCGTCATAAGCGAATGCGTACCAGGTGTTTCTGTCTGTTCCGTTATTGGTTATGAGGAAAGTAGCCCCCTTGTCCGTGGGGTCGGAAACTTCTATGTTGAATTCGATTCCATCCTCGGAAAGATTCGCTCTGCTCTCTTTCATGTCTTCCATACAGCCGGAGGCGAAGAGCGAGAAAATAATGGTCAATGTCAAGAATTTTGACTTGGTGGAGTGCATAGTACGTTTAGTTTTAAAAACAACTGATAAAGTTATGAAATTATTCCTCAGCATCAATGATTTTTAGCGGTTTTTTCGACAGATGATTAGAAATTGTTATATTTTGACTTAAAAGTTGTAACCTAAAACGTTTTTAAGTATTTTGGCTATTTTGCTAATAAATTGACACTTAATAACCTATAGTAAAAAAAATTGTAATCTTTTCTTGAAAAAATTGTTATTATTCTAAAAAATATATAATTTTAGCCCCGCTTTCAAGCTGTCCTATGATAATTCGTAACTAATCATAAGGATAAAACAACCATTATAATATTAAAAGTATCGGATGAAGACTGTTAAAACATTGTTTTCTCTGACATTACTGTTTCTTGCACTTACCCTACAGGCTCAAAAAGTTTCTGTTACGGGTCAGGTATCGGATGCAGAGACCGGCGAAGGTATTCCGTTCGCCGGAGTGTTCATCAAAGGAACCACCACCGGTGTGGCTTCCGATGATCAGGGGTCATTTATTATTGACGTTTCCAAAGGCGACATTCTGCTTGTAAGCTCCATCGGCTACGTGGAGCAGGAGGTCACTGTGGAATCGGGACGAAAAATCATTGTGAAGCTGAGACCGGACTCACAAGCCATTGACGAAACCATCGTTGTGGCTTATGGCGTGCAGAAGAAGTCCTCCTTCGTGGGGTCTGCCGCGCAGGTCAGCGGGGACAAGCTGCAGAAAATGCAGTCCACCAATATCTCCAAGTCGCTTGAAGGTGCAGTAGCCGGACTTCAGACATCCAGTTCTTCAGGAACTCCAGGTTCTTCCGCCAGCATCATAATCCGTGGACTTGGTTCTGTGTCTGCATCCCAGGCACCGCTTCTGGTCGTGGACGGCGTGCCGTACGAAGGCAGCCTGAACTCCATTCCGACTCACGACATCGAGTCGATGACAGTGCTCAAGGACGCCGCCGCAAACTCCATGTACGGTGCCAGAGGTTCCAACGGAGTCATCATAATCACCACCAGACGAGGCACTTCAGACAAAGTCCGCATTGAATTCGATGCTAAGGTCGGAGTGAACTCCAGAGGAGTTCCTACCTACGACATTGTCACCAGCCCCGCGGACTACTACGAGATGACCTGGGAGTCTCTCCGCAATGAAGTCTATTACGGCGGCTCGATGGGACTGGGCCAGGCCAATGCTTATGCTTCAGGTTCCCTCATCAGCAAGTACCTCCGCTATAATATATAAAGGTGTAGAAGATGGTGAAGTGGTGCTTCCCGGAACAGGCAAGATCAATCCGGCAGCAACCGAAAGAAAGTGGACGGACGACTGGAACAAGGATGTGTTCAAACGTGGAGTCCGTCAGGAATATACACTCACGGTCTCGGGCGGTTCTGAAAAGACAAGGGCTTATATGTCAGTATCTTACCTTAATGACAAGGGCTATGTCCCGAACTCCGGCTTCAGCAGGGTGACGGTAAGAGGAAAAGTGGACCAGAGCATCTCCAAGTTCATCAAGGCCGGCCTCAATATCGCATATTCCAACACGAATCAGGACCAGTTCGGTGCAGAAAAGGCAGGGTCATATTCGAACATCTTCTTCTTCGGCCAGAACATAGCGCCGATCTATCCGATATACAAATATGACCTCGAGACAGGTGAGAGACTTTTCGACCAGAACGGAGGAGACCTCTATGACTGGGGTGAGCAGCGTGCTTACGGCCAGCTCTCAAACCCTTACGGCCAGCTCCTTTCTTCCGTCGTGAACACGGTCCGCGACAATACCTCATCCCGTGGCTATGTGGATATCAATATCCTTGACGGACTGAAGTTTACGGTCAATGTCGCCTACGATATCTTCAACACCAAGTCCGACAACTTCTTCACCCCTGTAGGCGGAGATGCCTCTACCGTAAACGGACGTGGCACCCAGAGCACAAGCAGATATACGGCATTGAATACCAACCAGCTGCTTTCGTACAACAAGGACTTCGGCCGAGAAGGTCAGCACAGCGTTTCCCTGCTTCTCGGACACGAAATCAAGAGCGACCATTCCTACGGACTCGCCGGCTCAATGACCAACTTCGTGGACCCGACAGTCTCTGACTTTGCCAATGCGGTTGTCTATCAGGATCTTACGTCAAGCAGGACTTCGTATTTCCTCCAGGGAATCTTCGGACGTGGCGAGTACAGTTACGGAAACAGATATTTCCTCTCTGCATCCTACAGACGTGACGCGTCTTCCAGGTTCGCTCCGGACAAGAGATGGGGCGGCTTCTGGTCGCTCGGTCTTTCATGGAACGCCAAGCAGGAAAAGTTCCTGCTACCGGTGGAGGCTGTCAACTACTTGAAATTCAAGGCCAGTTATGGTACTCAGGGAAATGACAATATCGGTATGACCAAGGTTTACGAAGACCTTTACCGCATTGACCGCGTGAATGGCGAGGCTTCCATCGTGAAAGTCTTCCGCGCAGCCCCTGACGTGACGTGGGAGAAATCCAATAATTTCAATGCAGGTATCGAGTCCAGGTTCTTCGACAGGCTTTCGGTCAATGCCGACTTTTTCATCAAGGAAACCAAGGACATGATCTATTACCGTGCATTGGCCCCTTCACAGGGAGATCCTGCGAGCCAGCTGGTCAATGATATGGACATGAAGAACATCGGTGTGGAGTTCGAGGTTTCCGCAGACCTCCTGAAACGCCGGAACTTCAGCTGGAATCTGACATTGAACGGAACTTCATACAAGAACAAGATCACCAAACTTCCGTCCAATGAACCTGCAGAGGGATATGCCTCAGGCAACTATTGGCGCCGCAAGGGCGGTTCTCTCTATGATTTCTATATGTATGAATGGAGGGGAGTGGACAGCGAAACAGGCGAGCCATTGTACACCGGAAAAGAAGAGGATCTCGTCCATGAGGCGGCCAATGCCAAGATGGTACGGACAGGAAAAAGTTCAATCCCTGACATCTACGGCGGTATCTCCACATCCTGGACATTCTTCGGAGTGGATCTGAGTGCACAGTTCGCATACCAGATCGGCGGATGGACATTGGATTCGAACTACCAGAGCCTGATGTCCGCCGGATCTGCCGGTACGAACTGGCATAAGGACATCTTCCACCGCTGGACACCGCAAAATACTGACACTGACGTGCCAAGAGTGCAGAACCGCTATCAGGAAGCGTCCCAGACTTCGACGAGATTCCTGACCAACGCATCGTACATCAGCCTGAAGAACGTCACCGTGGGCTACACTTTCCCGAAAACATTGACACAGAAAGCCAGGATTTCGAACCTGAGGGTGTATGTCATCGGGGATAACCTGTGGTACATGTCCAAGCGTCGCGGTCTGGACGTCCGTCAGTCATTCAGCGGAGCAGCCGGCTTCACCTATTCGGCGTTGCGGACAGTCTCTGCCGGCCTGTCATTCACCTTCTAACAGCGAGAGAATATGAAACGGATATTTATAATATTGACTTCGGCAGCATTGATGCTTACTTCCTGCGAGGATGCCTTCAATGTGGATTCTACCGGCAACCTTACCGGAACCAAGGCGGCGGAAATGGTGGAAAAAGATCCTGAATTCCTCGCCTCGTATGTCTCAGGTCTGTATTCGTGGATGGTGACCCCGTTCACGGTCTACAGCGGACATGATGACGGCGGATTCATCCTCTGCAACATGCTTACGGACTTCATGGGACAGGACATTGTCCTGGACGGTACCGAGAACTGGGGACAATATGACTACAATTTCGACTACGGAATGGATCAATATGTCAGGACCTACCAGTTCTGGACTCAGTATTACACGCTTATAAACAATGCCAATGCGATATTGGATTTCTTCCCTCCGGGGGAGGAGCCTTCTTCCGTGACCGTCCGCGGCTATCTCGGCCAGGCTTACGCGATAAGGGCAATGGCATACATGTATCTGATGCTTCTGTACCAGGATCCTGTGGATGAGAACGGGAAACTCCGTACGGACGCTCCGTCAGTGCCTCTTGTCTATGCCACCAGGGACAATATTCCTACGGATGTGGCTTACAGCCGTCAGGGCAGGAATCCTTACTCCGTCGTGATGGAGCATGTCGAATACAACATTGCGGAAGCGGTGAAATATCTGGACGGCTACAGCCGCGCTTCGAAGAACGAGATTGACCTCAGCGTGGCCTATGGTATCGCGGCCAGATATTACCTCTTCGTTCAGAAATGGCAGGAGGCGGCCGATGCTGCGTCCAAGGCGCGCCAGGGTTACGACATCATGGACAGGGAACGTCTGCACGGCGGTTTCATGGAACTCGAAGATGCGGAATTCATGTGGGGATTCAACCATACGACCGAGACGCAGCTGACCTATGTGTCATTTTCCTCTCACATGAGCAATGACTGTCTGGGATACGCCGGACTGGATCAGCCTGCCAAGCTGATTGACAGGTCACTATATGACCAGATTTCCAAGACGGATTACCGCAAGTCGCTTTTCAACGGGCCTGAGGGAGACAAGACCGCAAGCGCCGATACTCCGGGAGCTGCCAGACCTTATGCTTCCAGGAAGTTCGGCTTCATGGAGCAGTGGCTTCAGGATTACATCTACATGAGGGCTTCGGAAATGGTGCTCATCGAGGCTGAGTCTTATGCGCGTCTGGGAGACGGGTCGAAGGCTGCATCTGTTCTTGGCGAACTGATGGCGAAACGTGACATCGCATGGAAAGCCGCTTCGGTGACGGTCGATGACGTGCTGCTCCAGCGCCGCATCGAACTCTGGGGCGAAGGGCATGGCTACTATGATCTCCGACGTAACGGCAAAGGCATTGACCGAAACTACGAAGGCAGCAACCACACGCCTGCGAACAGGATCAAGGTGCCTGCGCATGACAATCTCTGGTGGTTCCAGCTCCCTCTGAAGGAAATCACAGAGAACGACATGATTTCCGAGGATGAGCAGAATCCGTGGACTAAGAAACAGGACAATGATAAGGAGGACTAGCATGAAACATAAAATACTATATATGATGATAGCGGCTGCGGCCATCTTCTCTTGCCAGAAAGCGGAGGAAAAGGCCGACGTCGAGGCCGGTTTCGATGCGCTCAGGCGTGTTCCTAAAGTGGGGCTTGCATCGGAAATCAATGTGTACCAATACGACAAGCAGGTGTCTGCCACAGTTCTCGTCTCCGGCATTGACCCGGATATGAAGAACCTTGAAGTGGGACTGCTCTCCTCTCAGGACGAGTATTTTTCTGACCCGAAGGCGGTTTATGCCAAGCGCAACCGCAACGGAAGCTACACTCTCCGTGTCCCTGTGACCCCGGGCAAGACGAACTGGATAATGGCCATGGCGGCGTGCGGCAGCGGTGCGGCCTATTCCGCCAAGGTCTCTGTAGATGTTCCGGACGTGCCGTGGCAGTACAAGATTGCTGACCAATATGTCGGCACGATGGCCAATGACACCATCAAGCAGGGAAAAGCTTCTTATCCTGACCACACTATGGTGCTCAAATACAATTCCAATACGAAAAAGCTCACCATCGGCAATGTCTGCGCGTATTCTCTGGCAGAAGGTCTTGACTATACGAAAGACAACAGCGTGAACTACATCGTCGGCGATGTGGACATCGATGAGAGGACAGTCTCATTCCCTGTCACGCAGAATGGCGTCGAGGCTCATCTCGCTACCGGAATGTCGCTCATGCCGTTCATATTGAAGGACAAGAGCGTCTATTCCGACAAGGAATTCATATGGAAGTTCAATGAAGATGTGTCGGAACTGTCTTATCCGATGTTCGGTGTCGTTTCAGGCACAAGCATCAAGCAGTCATATGACGCAGGTGTGTTAAAGGCTAAATAATGAAAAAGATGAAGAAAACACTGTATATAGCTGGTTTTATCGGACTGCTTGCAGTCGCTGCCGGATGCGCGAGAGAACAGGAAGGCATCGGAGCGTCCGCGTCCCGACCGGAGGAGTCCACAAGCTCAGCCGTCCCCGGAATGATAAGACTGAAAGTCAATGAAGACCTTGCGGAGACATTGATTGCCGCCGCTGATGAAGATGGGAATGTGAGTGCAGAGGCAACTGCAGCGCTGAGGATTGAAGGTGTGGCAGTGAAGGCTGTCAGCACTACATTCCATATCGGAGGGCCTTTTCTGAAACAGCAGAAAGAGTCAGGACTGCATCGCTGGTTCGATGTGGAATATGACAAGACAGAACCTGTTTCGAAAGCCGCTTCAGGATTTTCAGGAATGGACGGAATAGATTGGATAGAACCTATTTACATTCCGGTGAAGAACGATGTGAAGATGAATGACCCGGACTATTCAGTCCAGTGGCATTATCACAATACCGGACAAGGCAGCGGCCGCAAAGGCATTGACATGAAACTGCAGGAGGCCTGGGACCAGTACGGCATGTTCGGCAACAGCAATGTCATCGTCGCGATTCTCGACAGCGGTGTGGATTATGACCATCCTGACCTCGTAGGAAATGTCTGGACTAACGAGGCGGAACTGAATGGCACGCCGGGCGTGGATGATGACGGCAACGGATACAAGGATGATGTCCACGGATATAATTTCGTGGCAGGTTCCGCTGAAATCCATCCGGAAGACCACGGAACTCATGTCGCCGGTACGGTGGGCGCCGTGAACAACAACGGCGTGGGAGTCTGCGGTGTAGCAGGAGGACGTTATCCTGAGAAGGGCGTGCGTCTGATGTGTCTGCAGATCATGGATGCCACGCTTCCTGACAAGGGAGCAAGCCTCGCCAAGGTCATGCAGTATGCGGCTGAAAACGGAGCAGTAATCGCCCAGAACAGTTGGGGCTACAAGAAGGATGTGACCACGATGCCTTCAGCAGACAAGGAGGCAATCGACTATTTCATTGAGAAAGCCGGAATGAAGGACGGCAAGCAGGTGGGCCCGATGGCCGGCGGGCTGGTCGTTTTCGCGGCAGGCAATGACAGTCAGAGCTTTGCATGGCCTGCTCAGTATGACAAGGTGCTCTCTGTGGCATCCATCGGACCTGACGGAAAGGCGGCATATTACACGAACTATGGAGACTGGGTGGATGTCTGTGCGCCGGGCGGAAACATGCAGCTTGTGGAAGGCGGTGTTTACAGCACGTTGCCGGGAGGAAAATACGGATATCTGCAGGGCACATCCATGGCCTGTCCTCATGTTTCAGGACTTGCGGCACTGGTGCTCTCTGCCTGCGGCGGTCCTGGCTACACGAACCAGGAACTCTTCAAGACCATCGTGAACAGCTCTGACGAGACCATCTATAAATACAATATGACAAAGTCCGGCCAGCTCGGCAAGGGTATGATCAATGCTTTCAATGCATTGTCTTCCATCAGTACCGTGCCGCCGGAAAAGATCACCCATCTGGAGGTAACGACCAAGTCCAACTCATTGACCTTCACGGCAGATCTGCCTAAGGATCCGGATGCTGACTTCGCGTATTGCTACAAGGTATATTACAGCACATCGCCGTTCACGGAACTCGAGCATTCCTCTGCAATGACCGCAACATTCGTAGCTGCCTTGCAGGAAAAGACAGAAGAAGGCTACTGTAAGTTCTGCCTCAGCGGGCTGAAATTCAATACCGATTACTACTACGGCGTGGTAGCTGCCGATTTTGCGGGCAATGAATCCCCGATGTCGGAGATAACCAAGATCACTACCGGCGGAAATACGGCACCTGTCATCACCGTGGACAACGAGGCCCCTGTAGAGCTGGAATCTTTCGGAAAGGCGGAGCGTATCTACACTGGCTCCGACCCTGACGGCCATGCTGCGTCATTCACCTGGACCTGCGACGAACCTGCCGCGGTGACATTCACGAAAATGCAGGATGACGTGCTGATGGTGGAGATTTCCGGAGTGAAATCCACACCTGGCGAGCACAAATACGTCATTACCCTTACAGACCAATATGACCTCCCGACTGTGCTTGAGGTCCCTTATGTGGTGAAGGTCAACCATGTGCCCGCTGTCTCTTCTGAAATCGGTTCGCTGGCGGTAAACGGTATCAAAGGAAAGACGGAAATCGATGTCAATGAATGGTTTACGGATGAGGACAATGAGTCGCTGTTTGCCGTGGTCACGGTTGCTGACAGAAGCGTTGTCTCGACTGTCGTCGATGGCGGAAAAGTGACCTTCACCGGCAGAAAGGTCGGACGCACGCAGGTTACGCTGGCGGCTGCTGACGCGAAAGGCGAGTCCGCTGCGCAATCCTTCACGCTCGTGGTCCGCGACGCGTCTGCGGCAATGGATGTCTATCCTAATCCGGCTGCTGATTATGTCAATGTCCGTCCGGGTGTATCTGCACTTGATGCGGAAGTGGTCATCTACAATGCTGCCGGCAGCGAGGTGTCGAACGTGTCTGCGACTCTCGGCATCAATTCACCGCTGAAGTTGGATGTCAAATCGCTGGCGCCTGGCAGATATACCGTCGAGATCCGCACTGACGGAAAAGTTTATGGAACATCAACATTTGTAAAGAAATAAGGGATATGAGGAAGATAACTGTTGCAATATTGCTTCTCGCGGCAATGCGGGTTTCCGCTCAGGAAAGTGCAGGTGAGTCTGCGGCTCTCCCGTTCCTTAACCAGATCCGCAGCGCCGTGTCCGCAGGATCTGCCGGCGTGATGATGAAGCCGGATGCATATGCCCATTTCGGAAATGTGGCTGATGCTGTGTCTTGTGAAGAAAAGATGACGGCCGGTGTGTCATACAGCCTGTGGCAGCCGGATGTTACCCATGCCAATATATTCTCTGTTTCAGCAAGTTACAAGCTGAATGACAGGATGGCCGTGACTGCCGGCGCTTCCACATCCCTGTACAGGAAGGACTGGAAATATGACGAACTGGGAATCAGGACGGCTGAAATGTATCCTGTGGACGTGTTGGCCGGTGCCGGTTTCGCGTACAGAATCATTGGCGGACTCTCTGCCGGCGCAGCATTGAACTATGTAATGTCGAAGAACATTGCAGGTACGGCGAATGCGTTAGCGGCGGATGTTCAGGTGGCATTCCGCAGAAAAGGCCTGGACCTCTCGGCGGCCGTGTGCAATCTGGGAATGCAGGTAAAGGATGAAGCCGGATCGGGCTACCAGCTGCCGATGAACGCGAGACTGAATGCCGGTTATGGCTTCGGTTTCGGGAAATCCAGACTTTATGGAGCATTGCAGGGCAGATATTATTTCGGCGGACCTTCTGCTGTGGCAGGAGGAGTTGCGCTGGAGTATGAGTGGAACGGTATGCTCTCAGTCAGGGCCGGCATGAGCGAGGGGCAGAAGAAAAACGGTGTCCCTTCTTACGCCGCGGCAGGTATGAGCCTGAAATTGGGAGGCATCTGCATTGACCTCGCCTATTCGGCGATGGCATCCGGCCCGATGAAGAACACATTGGCTTGCGGAATAGGGTATAGTTTCTAAGATACACGTCTAAAATGATGATGAAAATGAAAATATGGAAATGGGCACTGGCACTGGTATTGGCTTCAGGGCTGGCCATGTCGTGCGCCGAAGAGGAGAAGAAGGAACAGGAGAAAGTGCAGCTTCTGGATTGTTCGTTCAAGATCAATGTCTCCGACGTTACCGGCAATTCGGTGAAGCTGTCCGCCGTCCCGACCAAGATGTCTGTAAAGTATTGGCTTTCAGTGGTAAGGAAGGATATTTATAAGCTATATACGTCTGATACCGAGTTCGCCAAGGACTACCTTACTGACATGAAGATGAATGCGGAAGAGAAAGGTGTCGCTTTCAATGAGTATGTCGAGGCGAACCGCATCTCCGGTTATTCTCCCAAGCTGATAACCGGACTTTCTCCGCAGACGGACTATGTGGCCTATGCCTATGGCCTGTCCGATGACGGGGAGATCACGACCCCGCTTTCGACTACCGAATTCCGTACAGGCGAAGGAAGCAGGCTCATTGACATGGACTTCTCCTTCGAGATTTCAGACGTGACCGGTACGGAGGCTGTCGTGAAGGTGACGCCTGAGCGCAATGACGTGATGTACTATTATGACATCCTGCCTGTCTCGACAATGACGAAATATACTGAGGCCCAGGTGGTTGAGTCCTTGAACTCCGAAGGGACGCTCGTGGACCACTGCCTCTATGGTGAAGATACATATACATTCACGGGGCTCAAGCACCTGACCAAATACTGCGTGTTCGCTTTCGTTTTCGATGAGGATTCCGGGGCAGGCAAGTTCGCTTACAAGGAGTTCACCACCGAGGCACCTTCTGCCGAGGTTCAGGACAATTACAAGAAGTGGATAGGCATGTGGACCGTGACCAGTACCTCTTCTGAGGTCAGCGGCAAGCCGTTGTCATTCGATATCGTAGTGTCCGAGAAGAAGTTCTGCGAGAGCTACAATGTCCAGGGATGGGGAATCTCCATAGCCAGAATGCTCGCAACCGAGGCGAAGTACGACATGGAGACCGGATACATGTATTTCGAAAATGCTTATCAGGTAAGCAAATATGCCGATTCTGAGATTTCCGGCTGGATCTGCCACTTCGGACGTTTCAATCATGGCGACGGATATTACATGGTGACAGAAAGCGGTGTCGTGACGATGGTTGCGCGACTGGATGATGAAAACGGCGGCAAGGCTGTCGGCAATGAATTCTATGCCGATTCCGAGAAGCCATACCAGTTCTCATGTCTCGACTATTTCCTCTATGCGGGCGGAACCATCTACAATTTCTCACCTGCGTCGCAGTACCTTAACGGAGATTTCCCTATAGGGCCTTATACCATCAAGAAGAAGAATTATGTGGTGTCCAGTGATTTGACATTGAATTTGGAGGTGGAGGAAACGTCCGGCACGACTGCCCGTATCGGCGTGACTCCGTCAAATGAGGAGGATACCTATTTCTTCGATGTCATGCTGGCATCAGATGCCGACGAGATGGATGATGCAGTGCTTGTAATGCAGATGGAGAACGTTTATGCAAGCTACGGAGGACTCACCAACTTCCTCTACAAGGGTTCCCGTTATCAGGATTATTCCGGAATGACGGCGGGAACGGAATATTGTGTGGTGGCATTCGGATATGATACCGACCATCCGACCACAGCCGTGACCAGAAGGAGATTCACCCTTTCGGGTTCGTCTGAGTCCAATGCTCTCGTACTCACCGTGACCAATCCATCTGACAAGGGAGCGATAATATCAGTATCGCCAGCCAGCACAGAAACATATTTCTGGAACATCTATCAGAAGAGCTTCGTGGATAGGTATGGCTCTGATACCGATGCACTTATAAAAGGAATCGACACCTTCCTCGGCTCGCAGGGCGGTATAGGCGCATTCCTGCAGTCCGGTGCCAAGGCGATGGAAATCACTTCACTCGACCCTGATACCGACTATTATGTGGTTGCTTTCGGCCATAACGGCAATGTCGCCACTTCTTCGGTTTACAAGAAAGCGTTCAAGACAGATGCTCCCGGTATAGCGACTGACGAGTGGAAGGCATGGCTGGGAACCTGGGATGTGACCAGTGCCACCTCGGAGGTCAGCAAGAAGCCTGTGACAATGCGTGTCGTGATCCGTCCCGGAACGACCGGAAAGAAGTACAATATACGAGGATGGGGAACTACAGCACCGAGAAATACCCTTGTGGCTTCCGTTGAGGGTGAGTTCCAGCCGTCAGACAGCGCACTTTCCGTCAAGAACTATCAGATATTTGCGAAGAATGCTAACTACGGCTCGTATGGAACGGCCGATGTGGCATATTGCGCCCGTGTCTATGACGGCAGCACAGGCAAGTATGTGCCTATTACAGGAGAGTTCTATGCAATGTCCGCTGTCCTGGACAAGAACGGAGAAGGCAAGGTGAGAATGGCTGTTCCAAGTGTAGGCTCGAAAAAGTATGTGGTCTCATCCATGGAGGTTACCCTTGTTACCACGACGGGAGGAGTCCTGTATTACAATGCTGCTGAAGGCTTTACCTACGGAGATTTCCCTGTAGGGCCATATACTATGAAGAAGGTCTCCGAGTCGCAGGATGTCGTGGAAAGTGCGGTCCCTTCTTGGCAAGCAAGCGGAAAGTGCCTGAACTCTACCCGCTACTGGCCTGTTGCCGTAGGTTGCCCTGAAATGACAACTAAGCCTGAAAAAGCAAAAACTCCTGTCTCGATCCCAAGTCACCGCCTTTACAATGCGCCTGTCAAGTTCTATGACGGTCCTTCTGAAGGAAACTTCGATTTGGGCACTGCATTCATGATTCAGGGCGGAAAGCTTTCATATAAATTGAAATGAACCAAAAAAAACCAGCAATATTAATTCATCAGCGTATGAGAAAAACTATAAACGTACTGACAATGCTCTTTGCCATCTTCTCGATGGCTGGATGCTCTGAAAGTGAACCTGAAGTGGTTCCTCAAGCCTTTTTGTCTGCTGACCGGCTGATTTTCGACCAGACCGCGTCAGAGAAGCCGGTTACCGTGACCCTTGTGGGGGAACTGGCTGTCTCATCTGTCGAAAGTTCTGCTGAAGACTGGTGTACCGCAGGGATATCGGCAGATGCAATCGTAGTCAAGGTAAGTGCCAATGACACTGAAGCTTCCCGCTCTGCCGATGTCGTGGTGAAGTTCGATTCTGAAGTCGTGCTTCCTATGACCATCAAGGTGGTGCAGGAGTCCGGTGAAGTGCCTTATCTGAAAACCACAGCTTCCGAGTCCTTCGAATTCGGCTGCCGGGGCGGCGAATACAAGTTCTCCGTCTCCTCATCCGCCGAGTGGAAGGCTGAACTTGTGGACTGCGGCTGGGCGACACTCTCTACCGATGCATCTTCCGTTACCATCGAAGCTCCTGCAAATGATGGAAATGAGGTGCTTTCCGGTAAGGTCAAGGTTACTTCCGGCGAGACTTCTCTTGAATATGCATTCACGCAGGCCACTCTTGCGTCGGACAAATATCTTGCGCTCCTGGGCGAATATGACATCTATGCCGAAAAGTGGTATCAAGTTACCCGGTATGCTTCAAACAAAGGATGGTGCAGTGCACTTGGCAAAGGCGGCACTTTGAGGGAACTCTGCACATCACCTGCAAGTTCATTGTTTACCACTACTGCGACATTGACCGAAGACAAATACGGTGTTTCATACTATCTGGAGGGTTGTTTCCTTCAGGGGCAGAAACTGCCGATAGTCCTGAACAAAAAAACCGGCGGACTGGAGATTCCCGCACTGTGGAATACCGGAACAGCGCTGATCTATTACAATAAGTACAGCCCTCCTGAGGACATGTCTTGTTTCCTTGTAGATTATACTGTAAGTTCGGACAACTCCATGAAATACAACCAGTATGCTGCCGGTGTAATAAAGGCTTCTGTATCAGAGGACTGCAACACGATTACAATCGACACCTCCAAGGAACAGAAAGACGGCGAAGTCGAAGGCTCAGGTCTGACTCTGGTCTATATGAATATGGGCCTGTCATCTCCGGTGCTTACACCGTTCGAAGGTATCTACATGCCTTATGGCAACACTGTCGAACTTCGCAGAAAAACAGATGAATAATAACCATTAAACCAGAAGAGTATGAAAAAATTACCATATATGTTCATTGCCGCTCTGATGGCATTTGCTTCTTGCGGGAATGAGGAAACCAACGAACCGGACAAGCCGGCTCCATCTCGCGACTCGCGTCTGGAAGTCGTTTCTGACAATGGACTTTTTGTTCCTGCGGAAGATGGGACTTCTGCATCATTGAACTTCAAGAACGCCGGCGGAGAAGTCGTCGTTTCGGTGTCCACCAATATGGAGAACTGGACATACGACGTGTCTGATGATTCATGGCTGGACGTGACGGCCGACAAACATTATATCACATTGTCCGCAGGACAGAACGAATCTGCAGAGTCCCGCAAATCGGCGATAACCGTGACAGCGTCTGACAATAACGACAACAGCCTCAGTTACGTAATAAATGTTTCCCAGAATTATGCCGGCCAGCCTGAAATAACTGTCGGGGCCAATGCGGTGCGTTTCCCTGCCTGCGGAGAACTTTCATCCGAGGTGGTCGTGGAAACCAATCAGGACGATCTGGACTTCGACTGCACATGCCAGTGGCTGCTGGTCGAGAAGACTGACAAAGGCCTGAAACTGACCGTGGACCCGAATGTGGCTACGGACCAGCGTACCGTCGATCTGCAGCTGAAAGCAGGTGTCGGGAAAGATGCGGCTTCGGATGTCATCCGCATCAGCCAGGACGGCAAGGCCTATCTGGACCTGTCGTCTTATATGGCCAATGCATCCCCGGCTGGCGGTTCGAAAGAAATCACTTATGAGTCTAATCCGGAACTCGGCATCACCTTCACCAAGAGTGGAGAAGATACATGGTACGATTTCGTGGAAGACAAGGAGAATCACACAGTCAAGGTGAATCTGACGGCTTCCGACGGCGAGCAGCGTGAGGGCTGTATCAATGTTCTTGTGGGTGAGAAAGAAAACACGACAGCGGCCAAGCTGCGTGTCCTCCAGATCGGCGAGGATACCGAATCCCTGATTTTCGAAGTGAGAATCAATTATGATGATTATACCTTCAAGAACGGCGGTGTCTATAAGACGAACGGTGGCGATCTGGATGTCACCATCGACTGGGGTGACGGCTCTGAACCAGAGCATTTCGTCAATGTCCAGCCGTCCCACAAATATGCGAAAGCCGGAAAATATACTGTCGAGACCAAGGGAACAGCTCCGTCATATTGCCTTACCGATATCGCAGGAGACTATTTCACTATCACTGACGGCATCAAGCATGTGAATTTCCTGAACATCATTTCCTGGGGTAAGCTCGGCGTGAAGGATGTCAAGAATGTCTGCAAGACAGATGAGGAACTGGAATCCATCCCTGACGACGTGTGCGGTACATTTGCGGAGATTACCGATTTTACCGATATGTTCGTCAACTGCTACAGCCTCAAGGCGATCCCTGAGAATTTGTTCAAATATGCGGTAAAAGCCAAGAAGTTCTATGAAACATTCGGATATGCTGCTTCCCTGAAATCTATTCCTGAAAACTTGTTTGCGAATTGCCCTGAAGCTACTGATTTCGGACTGTGCTTTTATGGCGTAGGTACCGGAAGCGCCGTCCTTCAGGGCGAAGGCAACTCTCATGCGAAAGTGCTGAAGCCATTTGTCTCGAAGGGCAACAGGATAGAGATTCCGGAAGGCCTTTTCCGCAACAATACCAAGGCTACGAATTTTACACAGACATTCAGGGACATGAACATCGCCACCGTGCCGGAGAATCTGTTCGCCAACAATACGGAGGTCACTTCATTCAACGGATTGTTTACCGGATGTACTGAACTTGAGACTGTTCCGGCAGACCTGTTCAAAAACAACCAGAAGGTAAAGGATTTCAAGTGGCTGTTCTATGCTACGGATGTGAAGAGTCTTCCTGTAGGCCTGTTCAAACATTGTCCTGCCGGATTTGCCATCCAGATCAACCAGATGTTCCAGAATGCCATAATTGAAGATTTCCCGGAGGGCTTCTTCGAGGGACTTGACGGCGTTACATCTCTTTACAGCGTGTTCGAGAGTGCCGTATTCATGAAACCGTTGAAGGGAGGAATATTCAAGGGAATGGCGAAGGCAAATACACTCAACAATGTTTTCTATAGAACTAATGTCACTGAACTTCCTGAGAACCTTTTCGAAGGCATGGGGGCGAATGCGACATCTATATCATTGTCAAGTGCGTTCTTTGGATGTGAGGAACTTGCATCTGTCCCGGCTGGACTTTTCGATCCGATTGAGACCAAAGTGACCAATATCAGCAATTGTTTCAAGAATTGCACGGGCCTCAAGTCAATTCCTGAAGGATTCGGAAACTCATTGACGGCTCTGACGAATGCCAGCAATGCCTTCTATGGTTGTGAGGCTCTGGAGTCCCTGCCGTCTGAAATGTTCAAAGGTGCTGCCGCCAAACTTAGCAATCTGTCGTCAATGTTCAGTGGATGCACATCTCTCAAATCTGTCCCTGACGGGCTGTTCGGATTCATTGCGGCCAGGAATGCCAACTTTCTCAACTGCTTCAGCGCATGTACGTCATTGAAGTCAGTCGGTGCTGATGTGTTCCCTTCCACGGTGTCCACTACAGGATTGAACAGCACATTCAGTGGATGTACGTCGCTTACCGACATTTCCGGAAAAGTCTTCTCGAAATGCGGAAGTGTCACTACATTGATGCGTACATTCTACGGCTGTACGTCCTTGGAGACATTGCCTTCAGGCCTGTTTGCGGGCATGGTGAAGGTGAACAAATTTGATCAGACATTCTCCGGCTGTACAGCTCTGGAGTCCATTCCGGAAGATTTGTTCGCCAAGAATACTGCTGCGAACAGTTTCTCGAAGATGTTCTATGAATGTGTGTCTATTAAAGCCATCCCGGCCGGTCTGTTTGCGAACAACAAGAACGCAAGGGATTTCAACAACATGTTTTATAAGTGTACATCCCTGACGAGTGTTCCGGAAGGTCTGTTCACCTCTTGTACTGCGGCCCAGAATTTCAGTTATCTGTTCTCTGGATGTACTGGCATCAAGACGATTCCTGCAGATCTGTTCACCAACTGCAAATCCGCTTATGATTTCAGCCAGACATTTGCCGGCTGCTCGTCTCTTCAGATGATTCCGGAAGGATTGTTTGATTCTGTTCCGTCTGCCAATAAGAATGTCAAGTTTTCGTATTGTTTTGATTCCTGTACTTCTCTCAAGTCGATTCCGGCAGCATTGTTTGACAAGGCTTTGATGGCATCCAAGTTCGATTACGCTTTCGCGGGCTGTACCGGTCTGACGGGAGAATCGCCTTATACGATGTATAATGGAAACAAGATCCACCTTTACGAACGCAAGCAGTACTATAATCTCGGCGGTTTCAATAACCGTATCACCGGCACGAAATGCTTCAACGGCTGTACCGGACTCTCTGATTACGAGGATATTACGACTGGCTGGAAATAAACAACTTAACTGATGATGATTATGAAAACATATGACAATGTCCTTATGAAAGGACTCTATATGATGGCGACTGCGGCATTGGCATTGACCTTTGCCGGCTGTTCGAAGAACGATGAGCCGGAGGCAGAGCCTGTGCCTGAGGTTCATGTGGGCAAGGTCGAGGTTTCGTCTTCGCAGGTGGTTTTTCCTGTGGACGGCGGGTCTAAGACCATTGCTGTGGCGACGAATTCGGAGTGGCATCTTGACTGTGACTATACCTGGATGAGCATTGACGCGGACCTGAATTCAGGAACCGTGACAGTCAGTGCTGAGAAGAACACTACCGGTGCAACCCGCTATGGCATGATTTCCGTGATCTGCGGTGACGAGGGTTATACTGACAGCCGCGATATCCGCGTCATGCAGACGTATGAGCCGGAAGATCTTGTAAAAGACGGAGTTACGGCGAACTGCTACATTGCCCGCACGAAGGCTTCCTATCGTTTCCCAGCCAAGGTGAAAGGTAACGGCGCCGGTGACGGCAACTCCAAATATATTGCTGCCGAGGGCCTTGAAATCAAGAATGCCGCTTTTGCCGAGCTCGTCTGGGAGGCTGTCCCGGACGGCGACAAGACCAGAAGTACATGCGTTATTGACGGCGAGCCGATGTATGACGGCGAGAACATTTATTTCTCCACAGGCAAGGCCGCCGGCAATGCCGTTATCGCAGTGTGTGCTGCGGACGGCACCATCCTCTGGAGCTGGCATATCTGGGTTACGGATGATGAAATCGCGACAAAGACCGACAAGAACGGCCTGGTATGGATGGACAGGAATCTCGGAGCGCTCAGTGCCAAGCCTTCTGACGCGGTGAATACCAGAGGCTTGTTCTACCAATGGGGCAGAAAGGATCCGTTCCTTCCGTCTGCTGCCGAGTTCGTGGATATCCCGACCATTTATTTCTCGGATGACGATGCTACCGCCGAAAAGAAATACTACGAGCAGGTAAAGCTCCGCCCGTCGGCCAATGTCGCCAATCAGCAGAAGGGCGACGGCGTCAGGGGTATCGATACCCGGAAGGCTGTGGTGGCATATTCCGCCCCTGGCAATGCAGTTTACGCCGTGCAGCACCCGGAGACTTTCCTTACTATCCATCCGGTTTATGCCGGCGGCATCAAGTGCGACTGGTATATCATGAGTCCGGTCAATGACTCGACGGATGTCCAGACTGAGTCCAACCTTTGGGGCAACACTTCCACTGACGTGAAGTACAAGAGCATCTTCGACCCGTGTCCTGCCGGCTATGTCGTTCCTAAGGGCAATGCTTTCGCTACATTGGGAGATGGTGACAAATTTGACAGGATAGATGTGGTCCTGGACAGCGACAATCAGGAGACCGGCGAGAAACTCTGGGAGGAGGATGAGGACGGTTACGGCTGGTACTGGAAAAATTGTGACAACGCTTATTTTCCTAAAGCCGGTATGCTCGGTCTCTTCGGTACTCCGCAATATACCTGCGAAGACATTTATTATTGGTCTGCCGACCCGCTGCCGAAATCTCTCAATGAAGGATGGGGACGTTCATGCTGCCTGTTCAATTCATTGGAAAGACTGTTCTTCGGCGTTTACTATACCGGAAGTGCCCTCACTGATCCGTCAGGTCTGGGTGCACGTGGCACCGGAGCAAGCGTAAGATGTGTAAAGGAATAGTTCTGTAAGCAGAAAAATGCTATCTTTGCGGGAACCACAAATACAGACAGCATTATGAGAAACGTGTATTCAAGGCTCGTGACATTGACATTGACCATTGCGGCAGCCTTTCTTGTTGCATCCTGCGGAAACCGTATCAGTGAGAAGGAATCGATGGAATTCCTGTACCGGTATATGGATATCGCGGACCAGGGCGATTACAGCGAAGAATTCTTCAGGGAAAATGTGAAAATGTCGTTGCAGGCAAGACGGGAGATGCCGTGGGGCAAGGACGTGCCTGACCAGCTGTTCAGACATTTCGTGCTTCCGGTACGAGTGAACAACGAGCGCCTGGATGATTTCAGAAAGGTATATTACGATACGCTCAAAACCCGTGTCGCAGGCCTCTCGATGCACGATGCGGCGCTTGAAATAAACCATTGGTGCCACGAAAAGGCGACCTATACGCCGTCTGACGGAAGGACTTCATCCCCGATGGCTACCATCCTGAGCGGAGAAGGGCGCTGTGGCGAAGAATCTACATTCACGGTGGCGGCGATGCGTACCATGGGAATCCCTGCACGTCAGGTCTATACCCCGAGATGGGCGCATACTGACGACAACCACGCCTGGGTGGAAGTCTGGACTGACGGGAAATGGTCATTCCTCGGAGCCTGCGAGCCTGAGCCGGAACTGAATATGGCCTGGTTCAACGAGCCCGCTTCCAGGGCAATGCTTATGCACACCCGCGTATTCGGAGACTACAACGGACAGGAAGATGTTATCCGCCGCACGCCTAACTTTACGGAAATCAATGTGATAGGAAACTACGTGAAGACACGTGACAATGTCGTGAGCGTAAAAGACATTGACGGAAATGCTGTCAGCGGCGCGAAGGTGGATTTCTGCATCTACAACTACGGAGAAGTGTTCCCGGCTGTGACATTGGCCGCGGACAAGGACGGGAAGGCATCGCTTCACACCGGACTGGGCGATATGATGGTCTGGGCATATAGTGACGGCAATTTCGGTTATGCGAAACTCGAAGGCGACGGTCCTGAATGCCGCAAGGACATCGTTCTGAGCCATAAGGTCGGAGATGCTCTCGAAATCGTGTGCGACATCAATCCTCCTGCTCCGGGCAATATCCCTGCTCACGCGACAGCTGAGGCTGTCGAGGCGAACAAGGTGAGACTTGCTGCGGAAGACTCTATCCGTCACGCATATACATCTACATTCACGACATCGGACAATGCTGAGGAGCGTCTCAGTCTTCCGGAATTGTCACGGGAAAATGCGGAAAAAGCTTGCTGTCAGCTCATTGACGCCAAGGGCAACTGGCGCGAGGTTCAGAAATTCATTGCCGAGGCCTATGAAGGCGGCAAGGTGGAGACTGCTCTGCCGATGCTGGCTACACTTACCCGAAAAGACCTGCGTGATACGAAATCGGATGTTCTGGAAGATGCTCTGGAGTCTGTGGACTTCTCTGCGGAGGACTATCCTGATGCGGAACTGTTCTATAAATATGTGTTGTGCCCGCGTGTGGCAGGCGAATTCATACAGCCGTACCGCAGGCAGATAAGGGAAGTTCTGACGCAGATTGCTCCTGATATGACGGATGCTGAGAAGACGGCATCTGTAATCAATTGGGCGAAAGAGAACCTCGAAATAGCTGACAGCCTGAACTCCAAGCGTCTGCAGGCGACTCCGGCCGGTGTTCTCAGCCTGAGGAAATGTGACAGGCGTTCCCGTGATATATTCACTGTGGCAGCTCTGAGGACATTCGGTATTCCGGCAAGAATCGACCAGATGACAGGAAAGGCGCAGTATTTCACAGGTGGAGAATGGAACGATATCGTCATGGGCGCCGGAAATCAGGTGGGAACAGTCTCTGAAAAAGGCTGGATGACAATGCGTTATAAACCGGAGGCTGGAATGCCGGAGAATCCGGAATACTACCGTCACTTCACATTGTCCAAGATTCTGAAGAACGGCAGGCGGGTGCTTCTCGATTTCGAAGGCGGAGACGCGACTGAACTGGGGGCGGATGCTTCAGCGAAGAGTTTCAGCAAGCCGTTCCAGCTGGATGAGGGGAATTATGTGCTGACGAGCGGAACACGTATGGCCAGCGGAAAAGTTCTTGCGAGGATGGTTACTTTCAATGTCCTTAAGGATCAGACCACTGATGTCCAGCTGGTTATGCGTCATTCTGCAGAGGAAATCAGTGTTTTGGGCGCAATGAATCCGGAAGCATTCTATATTCCGGTATCTGAGGACAAGGCTGCGGACAAGGTGTCGCTGCTCAGTACCACAGGCAGGGGATATTTCCTTTTGGCCGTGCTTGGTGCTGGTGATGAGCCGAGCAACCATGCGATCAGGGAAATGCAGGCTGTCGCCGGAAAGCTCAAGGAATGGGGACGCCCTGTGGTGGTTCTCGGACAGAATGAGGCGGCAGTGGCTAAGCTGAATGTTAATAAGGACTGGCATTATGGCATTGACCCTGAATGGGAAATCCGTGAAATGCTGTGCGAAGGCTGTCATACCGCTTCCAGGACGCTTCCTGTCATCGCGATGTGCGACAGTTTCGGCCGCGTGGTGTATATCTCTACCGGTTACAATACCTCGCTTGCAAGTCAGCTGACTGCTGTCATTGACGGAATTTAGTTAACTTTGCAGGATGGGCGTACAAGATGGCGCCGGATTATGATTATGGAACAGAAAAAGAAGAAATTATATCCGTTGAAGTTCAATCCTGTGGTCGAGGAAACTGCGTGGGGAACTGAGACGACCGGAATTGCCGATATCGGCAAGACCGATTCTGAAGTGACCGGTGGTTGGTTGGCGGAAAGCACTCTGAGTGAGGTGCTTGAAACTTATCTTGAGGAACTGGTGGGGGAGAACTGCTATTCTTTTTACGGAAGGCAGTTTCCGCTTATGGTCAAGTGGCTCCGCATTGACGGGAAAATGCCTCTGACCGTGTGCCCGACAGACGAGACCGCATCCCAGCGCTATGATACGCTCGGCAAGATGAAACTCTGGTATGTCGCTGATGCTGAGCCGGGTTCCAAGGTCTATATGGGCTTCAAGAGGGAGGTCTCTGCAGCGGAACTGTATGACAGATGCCACAACGGGACGCTGGAAGAGGTGCTCAATGTGGTGACTCCGCATAAGGGAGACGTGTTCTTGGTGACTCCGTGCCTCTCTCATGCTGCTCAGGGAGGTGTTTCCATATTGGAAATAACTGAGTCGTCAGACCTTGATTTCAGGATCTACGGGTTCGGTGAACTGACTCAGGTTGAGGAACTTGCGCTCGAGGCGACGTTGGATTTCATTGACCTGGGCAAGTATGACGGCGACCTTTATATCCCTGCAGGAAAACATTCTGCGAAAGCGTTCGATGCCAATGTGCGTTCAGTGGCAAATCCGGATGCTGCAGCGGGCAAAATCACGGACCGCGTGGCTGCATTGAGGGAATTCAGCGTCACCAGCATTGACCTTAAGGATCCGGTTCATATTGATACGGGTACGACGGATGCGTTCACGGTCTATGTGTGTCTTGGCGGGGCGGCTTCCGTTCAGATCCAGGATGAGAAGACCGGTGCGGCCAGATATGACTTCAAGGCCGGAGAACTGGTTCTGGTGCCTGCGGATGTGACTGATTTCTACCTGGTTCCGGATGACAGGGACACGAGGCTTTTCGAGGTGACCATCGAGCCTTATGATGAGGAAGACAAGTATATCGACCCGGAGGCTGAGGAAAAACTTCCGGATGATGATGAGAAGGTGGCGTCCATCGAGGAATTTCTCCGTAAGAATCCGGGCAGACTAAATTAAGTAACCTTAAAGAGTTATGGAGTCAGTACGTATTGACAAGTTCTTATGGGCAATAAGGGTCTTCAAGACGCGCAGTGAAGCGGCTGAAGCCTGCAAGGGCAATCGTGTGAAGGTCAATGATGCCGATGCGAAGCCGTCCCGCGATGTGAAGGTCGGGGATGTGATAACTGTCCGTAAGGCTGCCGTATATTACAAATGGAAAGTTCTGGGACTGATTGAGAACCGTGTCGGGGCTCAGCTTGTTCCGCAATATGCTGAAAATCAAACTCCACAGGAGGAACTTGACAAACTCAAGGCTCCTGTGGAGACATTCTTCGTAAAGCGAGACCGTGGCACCGGCCGTCCGACCAAGAAGGATCGCCGCACCATCGACGCCATGTGGGGTGAGATCGATTTCAATGCCGAACTCCCGGACGATCCGCCGGGATATGACGACTACGAATAAATTATTTCTCGTATTTCTTAGCCTGCTCAGCGATGAGCGCTGCGTCGTCGAAGTAGTTGATACGCATTGCATTACGTACTTCTGACAATGTCTGTGCTGCTGTTTCGCGGGCTTTTTCCGTACCGCGTTTCAGGATGTTGAACACCTCAGGAATGTCCTGCTCGAACTCGTGGCGACGTGCGCGGATCGGGTCGAGGTGCTTGTTGAGCACGCTGTTGAGGAACTTCTTGCAGGTACCGTCACCGATACCGCCTTTCACATACTGTTCCTTTAGCTCGTCAAGACTCTTGAACTCCGGCCAGAATTCCGCGAAGTCCTCCGCCGTGCTGAATGCATCCATATAGGTAAATACGGCATTGCCCTCAAGATGGCCCGGTTCGTCTTGGCTCATACGAGGTTCGCCGTTTGACATTTTCTTCACTTTCTTCCATACTGTGGCTGCGTCGTCGCTGAGGTAGATGCAGTTGCCGAGCGATTTGCTCATCTTGGCCTTTCCGTCCGTGCCCGGAAGTCTCATACATACGCAATTCTGTGGAAGCAGAATCTCCGGTTCTACGAGCACGTCTCCGTAGATGCTGTTGAATTTGCGTACGATTTCACGGGTCTGCTCCAGCATCGGCTCCTGATCTTCACCGGCAGGAACGATGGTTCCCTTGAATGCGGTGATGTCTGCAGCCTGGCTTACAGGGTAGCAGAGGAATCCTGCAGGAAGAGTGTTCTCGAACTCCCTCATCTGGATTTCAGACTTTACCGTAGGGTTTCTCTGAAGTCTTGATACAGTCACGAGATTCAGGTAATAGAAAGTGAGCTCGGTAAGTTCCGGAATCATCGACTGTATGAACAATGTGCATTTTGCAGGGTCGATTCCGCATGAAAGATAGTCGAGCGCTACCTCGATGATGTTCTGGCGTACCTTCTCGGGATTGTCGTAATTGTCTGTAAGTGCCTGGGCGTCAGCGATGAACACGAACATCTTGTCGTAGTCTCCCGCGTTCTGCAACTCCACTCTGCGTTTCAATGATCCCACATAATGTCCAAGATGCAGTTTGCCAGTAGGCCTGTCGCCTGTCAATATCACTTTTTCCATAGAATTCTTTCTCTTTGTTTATAGAACCCCAAATATAGCAATTATTGCTCAGTATTTCAACTTCTCAGGCTTTCGCACGGAAGACTTGTCAATAAGAAAGTTTCCACATGGCGTTCCTCGCGGCACGGCTGCGGGACGAGTTCATCTTGCCGAAATTCCATGTTACACGCAGCAGGATGTTCCTGCCCATGACATTGGTATAGGAATCCTGGACGTAGTTTTCCCTGAAAGTGTGCGACATGGACTTGTCATGTCGAGAATGTCCTGCACCTCAAGTGCGAAATTGAATGACTTGACGCTCTTGGACAATATCAGGGACCAGTCCCAGGTGTCGTCATTGTAACCCTTGGCATATCCTCTTCTGGAAGTCCAGATTAGTCTTGTCATCATGTCGATGCCGATAGGCGTGTTCCATGCGACGGTACCGTACTGCCCGAACTCCCAGACGTTCATATTCGCGTTCTGGTCGAGCGAGTACTTCGAGCGGTCCAGGGTGGTCCGGCTGATAAGCGATATGGTGAGATTGTCAATGGGTCTGCATCTCAGTCCTATTTCGCCGTTGGCCTCCACCCCTGTCATAGTGCTTTCCTTGAAACCGCTTTTCCCGGAGTAGAACAAGTCTCCGGAAGCATTGTCTCCCCAGAATGCCTTCATGAATGTCGGGTAGTCGAAATGGTCAATGTCCATCAGGTCCAGTCTGCCGGTGCTCTGGTAACTGACTGATTTCGAGTAACTGAATGAAAGGGTGGTGCTTAGCGCAAGCTTCTTGTTCTTGGTCAGGTTTATATAGGCATTGTAATATCCCTGGATGCTTCCGCCGCCTTTTCTGGAATTGACTGGTATGCTGTACCTTACGCTGTTCTTGTCGAACCATGAGGCATTCGATTTCGCATCCTTGCTGTATTCTCCGTCCATATAGATGTAGTAATTCCATCTTTCGAAATCTCCGTCTGCAGTAAGGTAGAAATCGTGCGTGAATGACGGCTTCAGATAGATGTTTCCGGCAGAAATCCTCAGCGGATTCAATATCCTGGCAGCAGGGGTTATGCTGGAAGGAGTCGGCCTTTCCGAATTCATGTCGTACTTCAGGAGGATGAAATTGTCCTTTATGGTCGTGGTCAGTTTCAGGAAAGGAGACCATGCAGTGGCCCATTCTCCCTTTCCGGTATGGGTGTCCAGTCCGTAGGACCGGCCGTGGTTCTCATTGTTTATGACTCTCATGAAACCGCCGGCCTGAAGGTTGGTGGACTTGTTGTTGTACTGGACCAGAAGCCTGCCGTAGTTCGTGATGTAGTAGTTCTCGCTAAGTGAGGAATAATACTCGTTGCTGCTGTTGTCCGCCGCGTTGAATGCATCGGACGTGCTTGTCTGCACCTTGTAGTAACTGGATACGAAAGCCTCTGCTGCCCAATGCTTTACGATAGGCTCCACATATTTGAAGCTGCCGCCGTATGAGTACCGTGTGCCCTCATTGTCATACAGCAGGTCCCTCGAAACCGTGCTTCCGTCCAGATACGTGGTGTTCGTGCTTTCGCTGGAGTTTCCGTCCAGGCTGCCGTAAGCATATGAGCCTGAAACCGTCACGGAACGCCCTTTCTTCCCGATGTCCTTTACGCCGAAAGTCACGTCGCCGTTCGTGAACAATGTCCTTTCCTTCTCGGCTGATGAAGATATGTTCCTGCTCTGTGACACTCCGTCCAACGTGTTCTCAGTCATGCCGTTACCGTGGTCGGAGTAGTCATTGTAGGTAAATGCCGGCGTGAACTTGAAATTGTATTTCTTCTTGCTCTTGTTCTTGATTTCCATGACGGCCGAGAACTTCTGCACGTCTCCGGTCAATGTCTTTGTGTCATTGTCCTCCAGGTTTCCCTCGTCGAGGTAGGTGATGCGGTCAGTCCTGCTCCGTTTGTTCACCTGGTCGGATGTGAAAGTAGCTGACACGCTGGTCTCCATTTTCTTTATCCTGTCCGTGTTCAGGTTCGCTCCGCCGCGCCAAGTCGTGTGCATCCCGCCTCCTTCCAGTTTCTTGCCGTATTCTTCATTGCCGCTTGTGACGATTACTCCGTCATTTGCACCTACAATGTTGAGACCGCTGCCCAATATCGTGAGCTGGTCCTTTTTGCCGTAGGCCGACATGAACGCACCGGTGTTGAACAGGAACTTCTTGTATTCCTTGTACTCCTCCCGCTGCTTTCCCGGTATGCTCGTTCCTGCCCCTGCACTGATGTTTCCGAACACGCCCTTCTTGTATTCGTCCTTCAGTTCCACATCCATCACTGTCTTCTTCTTGTCATCCTTGATGCCGGTGAATTCTGCCGTCTCGGACTCCTTGTCCACCACCTTCACCTTGTTCACAACGGATGCCGGCAGGTTGTTCAGCGCTGCAGTCTTGTCGCCCAGGAAGAACGTCTTTCCGTTCAGCGTGATCTGTGAGACGGTTTTTCCGTTCACCTTCACGTTTCCGCTCCCGTCCACTTCGACGCCCGGCATCTGCTTGAGCAGGTCCTTCAGCTTGTCGGTAGGCATGGTCCTGAACGCCGCCGCATTATATATTATGGTATCCTTACTGATTTCCATGGCATTCACATTGGCAGAAACTCTCGCCGCTTTCAGGGCCTCAAGGTCCGGCTTCAGCAGGATCTTGCCGAGGTCAATGTCTTTGCTTATATAGAGTTGCCTGTGGAATTTGCTGTAGCCCATGAACTCCACGAAAATATCGTAATCTCCTATGGTGACGTCATTTATCTCGCATTTGCCGTCGGGGCCTGTCAATGAAAAATTCGTTATGATCGTATCTTTGATGTGCCTCATGTAGATGGAGGCGAAACTGATAGGCTCATTGTTGGTGGAATCTGCCACTTCAGCCTTCAGCCGATATGAAGTGCGGCCGAACATGCTGCCGGCAATTACTGTCTGCGCCGCTGATTCTATCCGGGTCAATGCCGATATTGACAATGCTGTAGCAATGGCTATGATGACGCTGCGGTATTTCATTTCGTTTCAGTTGGTTTTTCTTGTTTTACAGGTTTGTGGTACTGAGATTTGTCTCGGTCATTTTGCGAATTTATAGATAAAGTGTTGATATTCCTAATAAAAAATGAAACATTTTGAAAACATTTTGAAAACATTTTGAAAACATTTTGAAAACATTTTGAAAACATTTTGTTTTTTTCTAAAACTACCACTGGATCGATACTCGCCGGAGCCCGCTATCCCTACCATTCTGAACCAATGAGCATCCTAAGAAGCCTGCGGATGCCCATATAATAAATTGATATACAATTGATTTTATGAGTTTAGGACGAAATGCAAATATGCTCATCACCCTAATTTTTTATGGGAGTGAGCATATTTGATAGTGAGTTAAAATCAGCGTAACAATCAATGGCTCAATGTGTTATAAGGATTCTTACGGCTTTATGGGGATGCTCATTGGTTCCAAAATTTACAGGCGTCTCCGCAGTTATGTCTTGACGTGCAGCTGATCGGCCTCCACCTTTGCGTTTACAAACGTCAATAGTCAATGGAAACACAGGTGAACACTTTCCTTGCAAGTTAGCTCCGGGACCAGTTCATAGCCGGTCAGCGGCATAGCCCGCGGCGAATTGCGAAGCACCTGAGCAAAGCGGGCTTTGCTGCTGCCGGCGTGATTTCTGTCTATGAGGACTTTTCGGACAGTCTTGAGGGTAGAAAACCGATAGAGGATGACCCAAAAATTTTTGAGTCATCCTCTATCAGCACTTTCAAGTTATTTCCTTATTTCTTGAAATACCTGTTGTAAAGACCCTGGAAACCTGCACCGTGGCGAGCCTCATCCTTTGCCATCTCGTGAACAGTGTCGTGGATAGCGTCGTAGTTCAGCTGTTTTGCCTTGGTAGCGATGGCAAGTTTACCCTCGCAGGCGCCGCCTTCAGCCTCGATTCTCTTCTCGAGGTTTGTCTTGGTGTCCCAAACCATGTCACCGAGAAGTTCGGCAAACTTGGCAGCGTGCTCAGCCTCCTCAAATGCATATCTCTTGAATGCCTCAGCGATTTCAGGATATCCCTCACGGTCAGCCTGACGGCTCATGGCCAGGTACATGCCGACCTCGCTGCATTCACCGGCGAAATTCGCCTCCAGACCTTCGTGGATCTCAGCGTCGCATCCTTTGGCAACACCGATAACGTGCTCGCAAGCCCAAGTCTTGGCCGCATCTTCCTTGATTTCTACGAATTTGTCAGCTTTTGCATGGCAAACCGGACACTCTGCAGGTGGGTTCTCGCCTTCATAAACATAGCCGCAAACGAGGCATCTGAATTTCTTTTTCATATTCTATTCTCCTTTTTTTTTAGCAGTTGCACGTAAATTATAGGATAAATTCACTGTAGCAAACTGCCTGTGATTGTTGTTTTTATAGTTTCTAATTTAGAAAATCTCTAAATTGCACTACAAATATACGGACATTTTTAGAATATCCAAATTTTTTCTTGAACAAAAATGCTGTTTTTTGTAAGATTCTTCACCTAAATTTGTATATATGTAAAAACGGAATAATAAACAGGATAATAGAACTGATAATATAACTATGCCGCAATTTTTGAAACAGATAGCAGAGCACTATTACAACACACAGAATATCAGTGACTTGTGCTTTGTTTTTCCGAACAGGAGATCCATGGTCTTCTTCAGGAAGTGGTTGTCCGAGACCGCGAAGAACGATCCGCAGTCCAGGGTGTTCACGATGCCGGAACTGCTGACAATGAACGATTTCTTCTACAAAGTAAGCGGGGCAGCAGTGACGGACCGTGTAAGTCTTCTGCTGGAGCTGTATGACTGCTACAAGGCCCTGAATCCTAAAGCGGAATCATTGGACGACTTCATCTTCTGGGGAGACGTCATCCTCGGCGACTTCGATGACACGGACAAGTATCTGGCCTCTTCTAAGCAGCTGTTCACCAATGTCGCCGACTTCAAGGAGATACAGGATGATTATGCCTATCTGTCTGAGACTCAGGAAGAAGCCATACGGAATTTTATATCGCATTTCCGTAAAGGAGGAAAACTCACGGTGAATATCGGCTCCGAGAGTCCCGATGTGAAAGAGCGCTTCCTTATGATATGGAATCTGCTCTATCCGCTTTACACCTCGTTCAATTCTGCATTGACAGAAAAAGGCAAAGCCTACGAGGGCATGGTTTACCGCTCGTTTGTGGAACGTCTGAAGACTGAAAGCGCCCGTGACATATTGAAGGCGGCCTTTCCGCGTTCGGACAAGTTCGTTTTTGTCGGCCTCAATGCATTGAATGAATGTGAGAAGGCGGTAATGAGGAAAATGCGGGATGCCTCACTTGCGGAATTCTGCTGGGATTACTCGTCCGAGATGATACAGGATCCTATGAACCGCGCGTCCATGTTCATGTCATCCAATGTCGTGGAATTTCCACAGGCATTCAGCATTGACCCGGGAAAAGCCTCCGGCGGGAGTTTTGTCAATGCAGGTGTCACTGAGCTTGAAAACGGTCCGAAGATACACGTCATGAGCGTGCCGTCTTCAGTAGGGCAGACCAAGCAGCTTCCTTCATTGCTGGCCCCTGTCGCAGAACAGAAGAAGGCAGGACAGGCGGACTGGTCAGATACCGCCATAGTGCTTCCTGATGAGAGTCTGTTGATCCCGGTGTTGAACACCCTTCCTCTGGAAATCGGAACTGTCAATGTAACAATGGGTTATCCTATGTCTGGCAGCGACATATATAGCCTTATGAACAATATATCCGCCCTCCAGCTGCATGTCCGCAAGCAGAAAGACGGCTGGGCGTTCTACCATAAGCAGGTGTGGTCGATTTTCTCGTCCGGCATCATAGCATCCATGATGGACGGGCAGGCCAGGCAGCGTGTGAAGGAAATCAAGACGGCGGCAAAATACTATATCCCTCAGTCGGATTTTGCTGGAATTGAGCTGTTTGAACTGATTTTCAGGCCGGTGGTGACAGATGCCAAGGCTACTTCAGCAGAGCAGATAAAGGCATTTGCACAGTACCAGCTGGATGTCCTCAGTGCCTTGGGCGCGAAGATGACCAGAATGAGCGGAATGGAGCTCGAAGTACATTTCGCCAAGCAGTATTACCTCTCTGTGAACAGACTCAAGTCGCAGGTGCTGAGCATATTGCCTATGACTTATACCCGTCTGCTGCAGTCATTGATAGGAGGCATTTCCGTTCCGTTCAATGGGGAGCCGCTCAAAGGACTTCAGATTATGGGGCCGCTCGAAACCAGGGCATTGGACTTCAAGAATCTCATTGTCCTTTCCTGCAACGAGGGGACTTTCCCGCACCGCAGCGTGAGCTCGTCATTCATTCCGCCGGAACTCCGCAAGGGCTTCGGCCTCCCTACCTATGAGAATCAGGATGCCGTCTGGGCGTATTATTTCTTCAGGATGATCCAGCGTGCGGAGAATGTGTGGCTGCTGTATGACTCCAGGACGGAAGGGCTCAAGTCCGGAGAGGAAAGCCGGTACATCAAGCAGCTGGAGTACCAGTACAAGTACCCGCTCATGGACAGGTCCGTGGTGGGTTATGACCTTAAAATCCCTGAAGGTGAGGATGTTATAGCGAAGACTGGCGAGGATGTGGAGATTATGAAGAAGATGACTTTCTCGGCTTCGTCCATCGAGAAATATCTTTCGTGTCAGGCAAAGTTCTACTATACTTATGTGAAGCGTCTCAAGGTGGAAACGGAGGTCTCCGAGTCCCTTGACAACAGTATGCTCGGAACGGTGTTCCATGATACTATGCTCGCCCTCTACAAGGGAGGAGAGGCTCTGCAGGCTGAGTTCGATATGTCGAGGGAAAATGTCCTTGCCAATGTGAAGAAGCCTCTGGAGGTAATCACGAAACAGTACATCGAGTGGCTCCTGTCCCAGAAGAAGGAAATCATCGGACCTAAAATCAGGACATTGATAAAGCGTCAGCTCAATGCAGATGAGATTGCCGGCCGTAACCTGGTCTTTGAGGAGATTCTCAACAAATATGTCGTGAAGACTCTCCAGACAGATCTGGCTCTGATGGAAGAGTACAATACTGACAGATTCAGGGTAATCGGTCTGGAGCTGGAGCGTTTCTGGGATTTCAAGGGGCACAAATTCAAGGGCTACATTGACCGTATGGACAGCTTCCGCGATGATGAAGTCAGGATAGTGGACTACAAGACCGGCAAGGTGGATGAGAAAGAAGTCAAGATCGATGAGAAGAATGCCGATGGTGTGGTGGATGCGCTTTTCAGTCCTGACACCAAGTCGAAAAACCGTCCGGAGATAGCCGTGCAGCTGTTTGTGTACGACCGGTTCGTGGAGAAGGATGTCGAGGACAAGAGTGTGCTGAATGTGCTTTATCCTATACCCCGTCTGTTCAGTTCACCCGAGCTTGCGTCGAATATCCTCTCGTCCAGGGAGTGCCCGGATTTTGACGATAAGGTTACGGAAAAGCTGGAAGGCCTGTTTGCGGAAATGATGGATACGGGCACTGATTTCCGCAGGACCAAAGACAATGACACGTGCAAGTACTGTGATTTCAAGAAGATTTGTGGACGTTAATTGAGGAAAATATGATTCAGATTTTGAAAGCGTCGGCAGGTTCGGGAAAGACTTTCAACCTTGCCAAAGAATATATAGAACTTCTTATGCGGAGCGGTGATCCGTATGCGTACAGGCACATTCTCGCTGTGACATTTACCAACAAGGCCACAGACGAGATGAAGCAGCGTATCCTCGACGAGCTGGACTGCCTGGCTTCATCTCCGGAGAAGTCCAAATACATGGACGGTATCAGAGAAAGTACCGGAAAAACTGAGGAATGGGTATCCCGGATGGCGGAAAAGCTCCTCGGCAACATATTGAATGACTACAGTTCTTTTTCGGTCAGCACCATTGACCGGTTCTTCCAGCGGACACTGAAAGCGTTCTCCAAGGAGATTGGCCAGTTTGCCTCATATCAGGTGGAACTGGACAAGAAATCGCTTGTGACTGAGAGCGTTGACCGTATTTTGGATTCATTGACCCAGGACAGCAAATCTCTGCTCGACTGGCTGACTGACAGCGTGACCGAACAGCTCAATAGCGGTGGCAAGTTCTCTCTGGATCAGGAACTCTATAATACGGCTGAGGCTCTGCGCAATGATGAACACAATGACTTGGTGGAGAAATACGGCATTGACGAAAATGCTTTCTGCTCAAGGGAATCCTTGAAGGCTCTCAAGAAAGAATGTGATGATGTGGTGGAGACGTTTGTCGGAAAAGTAAAGATACTTGCCGGCGAGATTGTCACTGGCCTTGACGGAAATATCGATTTGTTTTTCAGGGGCTTCGGTACCCCGCTGAGCAAATGCGCTGCCCTCAAGCGCGGGGAGAAATGTCCTGTTCCGAGTGACAATTTCCTGAAAAATGCGTCGGACAAGAAATGTTGGCTGAAAAAGGCCAATGCCTCACGCCTGTCTGAATTTGAGGGATGGCTTGAGCGGCCGCTGGCAGAGTTCTGTGCTCTCTTCGGTGACAGTTACAAGGAGTATCTCACCGCGGAAACAATACGTTCACGGATTTTCTCGCTCGGCTTGCAGAAAGAGATAAATGATTCATTTACAGACCTTATGAGAGAGAAAAATGTGTTGAGCATTGACGACTCCAACACTATTCTCAAAGGGATAATCGACGGATGCGACGCGCCTTTCATCTACGAGAAGCTCGGTGTCAGGTTCGACCATTTTCTCATAGACGAATTCCAGGACACGGCCAGGATCCAGTGGGACAATTTCCGTCCGCTGCTTGCCGACAGTATCGCGAAAGGCAATGGAAACCTGATTGTCGGGGACGTGAAGCAGAGTATCTACAGGTGGCGCGGCTCTGACTGGAAATTGCTGGATTCCACGCTTCTGGAGCAGTTCCCGGATTCCAGGCAGGTGCCTCTTCTGTCCAATTGGAGAAGTGCGGATGCCATCGTGGAGTTCAACAATTCGCTCTACCCATATGCGGCCATGATGCTGGACCGTATGACCGGACTGCCTGACAAGCGAATCTCTAAAATTTATTCTGACGTAGTGCAGACTCCGAAGTCCAAGCATCCTGAGTTTAAGGGCAATGTGGATGTGCTTTTCCTGAAAGATAAAGAAAATCCCGACATTCAGCTTGAGGCTGTGGTCAATGAGGTGAGGCGGCTTGTGGCCCTGGGCGTTTCCTATTCGGAGATAGGAGTGCTAGTCAGGACCAATGATACGGGCGCGTCCATAGCTACGGCGCTTCTCGAGGCGGATATACCTGTGGTTTCGGATGATTCGCTCAATGTGAAGATGTCCCCTGTGATAAAGCGTCTTGTGGCATTGCTGTCATTTGCTGACAATCCGGAGGACAAGCTCAATTCGTTCCTTGCCTCGTCTCTTCACATTGACCCGCCTGCGCAGTGGCATTCGCTTGTCGATCTGTGCGAGTATTTCATAAGGTCAATGAAATCTGCTCTCGGTACTCGGTTCAGTGGGGAAGTGCCTTATATCCAGGCTTTTATGGATACTGTGCAGGACTGGGCTCAGATAAACGGCAATTCTCTTTCGGATTTCCTCAAGTATTGGGATGGCGTGGATCCGAAAATCAGTTCTCCGGATGGCGCTGACGCAGTGAGGATTATGACGATTCACAAGTCCAAGGGCCTGGCATTCCCATATGTCATCTTCCCATATACGGAAGGCGTGAAGCTTTATAAGCCTGGTTTGCATTGGTGCAGACCGCAGATGGGGACAGGGACAATGCCTTCCGCTTCCCGTGGTATCTATCAGGTCAATCTGAGTTCCGACGTGGAGAAAACGTTTTTCGCTGAAAGCTATCGTGACGAGTACCTGATGCAGATGGTGGATGCCATCAACACTTTCTACGTGGCGACAACCAGGGCGAAGTATGGAATGACCATCATATCTTCTTGTCCTTCAGACACTTTCCTCAAATCCTTGAAGAACGGTACACCTGACAACTTCTCGAATTTCTCGCAGATACTGTACTGCTACATTATCGACAAGAGCTCCGATGACGGGTTTGTCCATCTAGCCTCTTCTGCTGGAACTGAGATTCCTGAAGGCGGGGAAAGATACCGCAAAGGCTCGCCTGCAACACTTCCGAAGGACAAGAGTGAGGAGACGAAAAATGTGGTGCAGATGGTGCACGTGGATGAATATCCTTCATTCCCGCAGAATGCTGATGCTGGGGCTGAACGTCTGAAATTCAGCACGGAAGCCGGAGATTTCTTCTCGGAGGACGGCATGACCGGCATTGAAGCGTCCGGCAGACTTCGCGGAGTGGTGCTGCACGACATATTGTCCAGAATCATTGTCCCTGAAGATCTGGAAGCCGCATTGTCGGCAAGTTTCGATGCCGGCGAGATCGATGAGGCTGAAATGACGGATATCAGGTCAATGTTGAAGGCGGGTCTGGAGTTGGCGATCCCGTTGGGCTGGTTCCCTGAAGACCGCAGCAATGTCATCAATGAGACATCCGTAATGATGTCCGACGGGCAAACGCGTCGTCCTGACCGTGTGGTGAATGACGACGGCAAGATCATAATCGTGGACTTCAAGTTCGGCGGCCCGAGCGCTTCTTATGAGTCCCAGGTAAGGGAATATGCGGATATGTACCGCTCTCTGGGATATCAGGACGTCACTTCCTATCTCTGGTACGTCCCGGACGGGCGAGTCCAGAAGGTGTCGTAGGGCGGACGATACAGGTTGGCGCAACCTGTAAGTCGCTGAGTGATAGCTGTTTAATCATTTTCAGAGTTGTGGTTTTCTCAACTCTGATTTTGGCTAAATAATTGGTAATCTGCAACTTACGCGCTGCGCCCCGTGTATCGTCCTGAAAAAAGTTTACCGAAATTTAACAATAACTAGTTAGGACAAACGTAGAACAACCTGCATTTGCACGAATAGTATAAAATATTGACACATAGCGCATTAGCAATTAGAGCCAAAGCCAGGTTGCATGAAAAAATGGGTAACCTGGCTCTCACAAACTCTTGCAATCAATTGACAATCAGCGACATCCACAAAATGTCAACATGCAGGTTGTTCGAAAAATTCACAGCGACGTCACGGCAGCGTTTAGGACAACCCCAAAACAAAGAGGCCAGTCCGAAAGGGCGCCTAGAAAGTGCACGTGCAGCAGCAAGAAGCCCCCGTGAGGACCAGGCCCTCCTGCTTCGCAGGTACCTCCCTCTAGTGCCGAGGGCGGCAAGTCCTCACGGGGGCAACCTTACTGCCTGTCACATGTTGTGTCGCCATAAAGCGCAACCTGTAAATCGCTGAGTGATAGCCGTTTAACCATTTTTAGAGTTGTGATTTTCCCAACTCTGATTTTGGCTAAATAATTGATAATCTGCAACTTACGCGCTGCGCCCCGAACTCGTTTTCGTTGTCCCTTACACAACAGCAAAGTAGTCTTGAAATCAATTGTTTTTTCCGCCAGTGATGTTATTGTCGCCGGCGGAGAATTTGCTTTTCTTGCCCTTTTGTGCGAAATTCACAATGATTATATATAGTTGCGCTATGGAGAAAACACTAAAGAGGCTTGCCCCAAATCAAATCACTGAACTTTCTCAGTGCGAGATTTTCGTTTTCGGAAGTAATCTTGAAGGTCAGCATATGGGCGGTGCTGCACGCTATGCCTATGAACATTTTGGTGCAGAATGGGGTAACGGAGTGGGACCGCAGGGGCGGTGCTACGCAATTCCGACGATGCACGGGAGTCTGTCCAACATCAAACCTTATGTGGATGATTTCATCGAGTATGCCAGGCAGCATCCGATGAACCGTTTCCTTCTCACCAGAATCGGCTGTGGTATTGCCGGCTTCAAAGACAAGGATATGGCGCCGCTTTTTGCGGAGGCTATGAAGTTACCGAATGTCTCTTTTCCAAAAGAATGGGTACCCCGGCTTCTATACTACGTCGAGCCAAAGGAAAGAATGAAGCAAGTTGCTCCTCCGGTCATCAATATGGAAGTGTTACAACGACTTTGCGAGGAGCATCTGTACACGATTGGTGCTGGCATCCCTTGGGATGAACCGGATATCCTGATTCGCTATGTCATTGATGAAGACAAGTTCGGTTATAAGGCTATGGGGAACTTCTTTTTTTTTGCCGACACTCTTTATGTATGGGACTTAGACGATGTCTGGGCACCTAATCATAACGACGACATTGTCAACGTAATCTTCCACGATGAGTGCAAGGAGAGAGGATATGCCCACAGGGTGCTTTTCGCCGGTGTCAAGACTCCGTACAAAGATTCAAAAGGTGAGAAAATCTTCACGGGCGATGTTTGTCATATCAAATTCCACGGCGCCGAGTATGATTTCCCGCTGACCACACTGGGTTCGGAGGAGAATCCGGAACATTTCCGCTATGCCTTCGTTCTGGACAATCACTGCATTTATCCTGAAGAATGTGAGATCGTCACTCGTGTCGGCACCGTATTCTATATGCTTGAGCTGAATGATGACGGCAATCTGGTCGATGAAAAAAGTGCCGAATTTACTGACATTTATGGGCAAAATCCGGAACCGATTGAGCACCGCCTGGAAATGGCAAAGTACACGCCCAGTTTCTTCAAGGACTATTGGAAATATGTCGTCTTGACGACTTTGGAAATAGAGTACGATTGGCGCTACTATCCGGGGCTTCCTAAACCGGAATAGAACTAGTTAACAATTGGTCAGTTTAAACCACAATGCATTATGGAAAATATCAATATCAAGAATCGATTACAGGAACTGTTGAATAGGATTCCTGACTTTTTTGAACCTGACGAGCTTGCTTATTATAGTGCTCATTGTAAAAACGAACAGCAGATTCGCGATAAGATTGCTTGGCAATTACATTTGGCCATCACCCAAGACAAAAAATATGGGGATAGGTTTGTTGTACGCAGGGAGTGGTCTCCGGACGGACATCGCGAGTGCAGAGTAGATTTAGCTATCTTAGAAATGGACGATAATAGAGATAAGGTAAAGAAGGTAATAGCATTAATTGAGTTCAAAGCCCATTCTATCGCCAGACCAGAGCCTTCGTTCTACTGCTCCGAGTTCAAGCAAGATGTAGAAAAAATGCTCGGATTGAAAGACATCGTTGATATATGTAAGAGTGCAGAATTGTATTTTGTCTTTTTGGAAACGGGACAGAATAGGAAAGCCGACAAATACCAATCGATTTTAGGATTCTCGCAGTATCAAACTCCTAATTGTGTTTACTGTAATGGTGCAGGAGACAAAAAATATATAGATGCAATAAAGTCGCACTGGGATGCGTTCAATGAGAAAAAGTATGAGGCTGATTATAAAGGAAAGAGCTTACAACCAATAATCATCCCTGAGCCTGGAGTAATTAAAATAGGAGAAGCGTTCGGTTATACGCAATATGTTTCACCATTCTTAATAGGGCCACTAGAATATACACGTGAATAATAACCCAATGTCGTGTTTTCAAATTTTTATATATTTGTGACTTACAGCTGTTTTGATTTTTCACTTAAAGAGTATTGATAATATGAAAAAGGTATTCAACCTTCTTGTCTCTTTCGTTCTGATTGCGGGATTTTCTGCTTGTAGTAAGGATGATTCAGGCAATCAGCAACAGGAACCGGAATATCCGAGTCCTACCCCTGTTCCGTCTGAGGAATACAAAGGTCTTGCATTCATTTCTTCCGGAGAATCCACTGTCCGGCTTGCACAAGTGGGGACCCCGTATGAAATCTCATTGGAATACAGCACTGATGAATCCCATTGGAAGCCATACACCATAGGGGAAACGATTACTTTGGCGGACAGTACATTTTTACTGTTCAGAAGCGGCGAGCATAAAAATCGCAAATTCAGTAAGGATGACGAAAATTACTATCATTTCGAGATTTCCGGTCCCATCTCTGCACAAGGGAATATCATGTCATTGTTAAACAGGGATTTCTCTACTCCGCTTACAAAATATGCGTTTTTCGCTTTATTTGAAGGTTGCACAAGCCTGCTGTCTGCGCCTAAGCTCCCGACTACAACAATGGAATATGGCTGTTATGCCCAAATGTTCTCGGGATGCACAGCTCTAAAATATGCCCCTGAACTCCGGGCAGAAGTATTGGCAATGAAATGTTATCAGCATATGTTCCGTGGATGTTCCGCTCTGACATCGGCTTACATCGTTCCGATTCCCATCAGCATATCCCTCAACGCCTCTGCTTCATTGGACGCATAGGGCTTTCTGGACAGGACCATACGGGCAATCTTGACGCTGTCATCGGTCTTGGTTATTTGTTGGAAGAAGGGTTTGCCGTACTCCGGCCAGACCAATTCAGCCTTATCGCCCCCATTGACCAGATCCACATAGACGACGACCACCCAACCGTGGTCGGTATCGTACTTCTTGCAGGCGTTGACCTTCATCTTCATTTCACGACCCTTCACGGTAACGGTACCTTTCTCGAAGTCCATATCGCACTTGGTGATTTCGACCGAGGGGATGCACATTTGCTGTGACAGGATGGCGTGGTCCTCATAAGAGACATATCGAGGCGTGGCGATGATTTCAATGGCCTCGACATACATTCTGCCGCTGTAGTTCAGTGGGTTGGTGCTTTGGGCAGCTGCGATGATAACGCTGGCCAGTGCAAGGATGATGGTAATAATGCTCTTTTTCATTGCATGACATTTTTGATAATTGGTTTACTGTTTATTAAGTACATAGAGGTTAAGGGACTTGTCATCCAGAAACCTGCGATGCTTCTTTTCTTCGGGCTCTACCACAAGGGAGAATCCACACTTGCGTGCGACACCCAATGATGGCAGGTTTTCGGGCAAAATCTCAAGAGTGACAAACTTAATCGTCTCGTTCTGAAATAGGTGATTACAGACAACTTTTACAGCTTCAGTCATATAACCCTGTCTGCGATAATCTTTTGAGATGGCATATCCCAACTCTCGGCCATCTTGCATTCCGGTTACTGCAGGAAGCTTTATTTGGACATCGCCGATAACGTCATCAGAACCCTTCTTGAATAGGCCATACAGAAGTATATCATCGCCTTCATTACCCCAATTAATATACTCAATTGCTTCATCAAGATTATGGCGGCGGAAATCATCTGACCACCAGGCGGTTTCCCTGTCTCCAATAGTATTAAGCAACGCTTTCGCATCGTTCTCTTCCAACGCTCTGAGGACAAGGCGCTCAGTAACAAGTGTTTCAATGGAGTTATTGTGTTTGGTATTATTCATTATTCTTCTTTTTCTTTATTACAATCCTTCTTGTCAGTGTTACCCTCGGTTTAATTTCCTTGCGGCAATCTGGGCAGAGGGTGAGCCGGTAACCTTCCAAGTTGGTGATTATGCCTTCTGTGGCACCGCAGCGTTCGCAGGTATGCCAGGAGGCCTCGATGGCCGATGCGATTTTCTCAATCATCTGCCACCATCCTTTTCCGCATTCCCAGGGCATATCTGAGACTTTCCGGTTCATCTCAGCTTGGTCTTGTTTTTATAGGGCCAAAGGGCCTCGACCGCCATCATGGTGCTCCCGATGAAGTGACCCTTCGGTGCAAGGGTCGGTTCTCCTGTCTGCTCCTGATAGACCGGGATGCCATAGGTATCCTTGAACTGTTTTTCGAAGTCACCAGTTTGCTTACGGCGCAGCAGTTCCTCAAAGAGCTGAATGCGGCCGGGCCAGTAGATGGCGTTCAGCAGGACCAAGTCGGACATTGATTCAGGGTCGAAGTCGAAGAGCCACTCGCGCATCTTGTCGGATTCAAAGAAGATGGTCCCGTCCGTGGCTCCGCGACTAAAGAGTCGGAGAGTCGCCTCGTCCAGCGGATGCCAGCCCTCTTTGATAGTGAGAGAGAAGCGGTCAAGTTCGGCGGAGGTGATGATGCGGAGCTTAACGTTCGTCAGTTCGATTCCATCGAGGAAGGTGATTTCGAAGAGACCGAGCTCCGTTTCGATGATCATCTCGTTTTCGCGGCCGGAGAGAACTTTGCGGGCCACTTCAAGGCAGCCGGTGCCAGCCTCGAAGGGAATTTCGGCACCGTCGTGGACGGACTTGGTGAAGTGGCTGAAGGGCAGGTCCCATTCCACAGGATTGACGCGGGTGACGCCGGTCAAGAAGAGCAAGTAAGAATCGGGAAGGAAGCTGTATCCAGGACTGACCACGATGCTGGCGCTGCGCATCTTCGCGGTCAACTCCTGAAGGAGGATGATCAGGCACTCGCGGCCTGGGTCGGCATCCATCCAGTCCAGTTCCTCGGTGAGGCGGGCCTGGAGAGCTTCAATGGTGACCGGTGCATAGTGGGTAGTTTTGACGCTCTCGAGAGAGCGGTTGAGTGTTTGCAGGAGTTTTTTATTCATATTTGAAAGTTACAAGTTATCAATACGAAGTCGCATTTTAAAAAGCCTCGATTTTGGGTCCGAATCGGCACTTACCGGAAAAAACTTTTCAAAATCGGCATTGTATGTCTCTCTATCGCGCTTGCAAAAACGCCAACAATTTTCCACCTTTGTAAAAACAGTTTTCTATGCCCCTGAAACTCTATCTCGACAAGCGTCAGAACAAGCACAAAGAATCCCCTATCAGGGTTGTCTGGTCTTTCAACGGAGACCGGTATCAGACCACGATGGGGTTCAGCATCCCTCCGGAGGCGTGGGATGAGAAGGAGTCCCGCGTAACACCTGCCGCGTACAACCACAAGAATACACCATCCTCCACCATCAATGCCTTTATCGTTGCTATGGAGAAAGCGGTGAACCGGCTGGAGAACTACGCCCGCACCCAGAACGCCATGCTCACCAAGCCAATCGTCAAAAAGGTTGTGGCCGACGTGATTGCCGGCGGCGGCGAATACCCCTACGAGCAGGAGAAGGTCTGGAGAAAGATGCTGAGTGAGCGGTATATGACCAAAGAACGCTATTTCCAGCACTTCCGTGGAGGCAAATACAAGCTCATCGGCTTCGGCCAAGATACCGAAACACTGGAGGATGTGGTAATTTACCAAGAATTGTATGGCATGCAAAAGTATTGGGTCCGCCCATATAATATTTTCTTTAGCAAAATTAAGGGCGATGATGGAAATGAGGTGGAACGATTCAAGGAGATTCCAGCCAACGAACTTTATTAGCAAACTTAAACTCAATTTTTGATATGACACCGCAGGAAGCTATCGCAAAAGCACAGACCGAATTGAATCAGCACCGCAAAGAATGGGAACATCGATTCATTCAGTATATGAGCCAGACAGTCGCTAATCGCGACAAAATCAAAGAGCGTCGCAAAAAGTTCCATAAGTGGGCTAATCTTAGCGTCTATTCTACTATTGGAAACGCAAAGGACAATAAACCTGTTTTCGACCTAAGATACCAAGGACAAAGTGTTGGGTCAATTGTTATACGAGGAAATGATGTCAAGCTTGTAATTAGTGAAAACCAACACAAGAATAGCAGCAACCCAAAATACTTCAATGGATACCCCAAAGAGCTTTCGGCAGGTGATTTCTCCTGGCATGATGAAGAAGCAAAGTTATTTCGGAAGTTTTTCCAAAATAACCCAGAAAAAAAGCATCACCCCGAACACAGATTGGAGAATCTGCTTTTGAAAGAATTAAGTAAGGCAAGCCGTACAGAAAAATCTCTTGCTGGAATTCAACCTGTCACTCTTGGTGGCGATATATTTTTTCAGCTGCCCACTCCATTAACAGCTAGCGGAAGTGATATTCAGTATTCTAATGGCCATGGTGGAATTGACATACTGGCCAGGAGAAAAAAACACCTTGTGGTATTTGAACTCAAGGATGAGTATAAAGCTACAGAGAACCCTGACAAGGTCATTTCGCAAGCTATTGCTTATGCTACTTTCATTGCCGAGCTATGCAAAACCGAAGCTGCTGATGATTTCTGGTCATTATGCGGGATTAATGATCCTTGCAATCGGAATTATATTTTTGTTTCTGTTTTAATGCCCGACCCTAAGGATGGCTCTAAGCCATTCACCGGAGAGGAAGCATCGATTCCGGGCTCGAATATCAAACTCAAACTACACTATATGTTCTTCGATAAGGAAACTATCGAGATTACCGATTCGTCTCTATGAGAATAACCATTCATCGAGGCAACCAAATTGGCGGCTGCATTACTGAAATAGTTTCGTCAATGGGAACCAGGATCTTCGTCGACCTGGGGCAGAATCTTCCTAAAGGCGACGAGGAGTCTGAGGATGAATTCGCCTCGGAGGAGGCCATCGCGGACCTGATTGGCGATGCCAGGGCCATCTTTTACACCCACATGCACGGCGATCACGTAGAACTGTTCCAGTACGTGCCGGACGGGGTGGGCCAGTACATCGGCCCGTTGGCACTTAATATCATGAAGGCCAAGTACGAACACATGTCTCACGCCGAGGCCTTGAAGGAAAACAGCGATAAGTGCTTGAGGAAACTGGAGCCGTTCAAGACTTACCGGAAAGGGCGCCCCATTGCCATCGACAACATCACGGTCACGCCTTTCCAGGTCAGTCATTCATCGGCCGATTCCTACATGCTCAAAATCAAGTGCGACGGAAAGACAATACTGCACACCGGAGATTTCCGAGGGCACGGTTATATGGGAGAGGGCATCTACAAAGTCGTTGACAAATACCATATTGCCGGACATGTCGATATTCTCATCACCGAGGGTACCAACGTGGACAATAACGGTAAATCCATGCGTCCCGAGTCGGCCCTGAAGGAAGAATTCAAGGAAGTTTTCCGACAGTATAAAAATACATTCATCATCTGCTCGTCCACAGATGCAGACCGTCTGGAGTCAATTTACAGCGCGAACAAAGAGTCTGCGCAAAGGCCTTTCATCGCGGATACTTACCAGAAAGACATCATCGGCCTCATCGCCCAGCAGGCTGAAGAAGGAAGACGGCTCTACCATTTCGGACCAAACAAGATTTACGGATACAGTCCCACAAACGAAAAGATGGATTATATGATGCACCGCTATGGCTTTGTGATGCTGATACGGCGCAGTGAGAAGTTCCAGTCTTACCTAGACAAGATTCTTCCTTTCTGCAAGCCGGAAGAAACGTGCTTGGTCTATTCCCAATACCACGGCTACATAGAGAAGCGTGAGGGAAATACGGCATTCAATCAGGAACTATTTGACTATGTGGAGCAGTTCCGCGAGAAAAGCTGTACAATAAAAGACCGTATTCACACATCCGGTCATGTCTCCAAGCAGGATTTGGTCCGGCTCTGCGAGCTGATTAATCCAGCGCTCATCATCCCCATTCACAAGGACGAAAAAGCTGATTTCGTTTCCATCCTACCTGACGAATTAAGAATGAAAGTCTGCGAATACGAGTACAGCAAGGACGGCATAGACATAGAATTCGATCCGCCGCAAGGTACCACGCGACCAACTGGTGTAGGGCGATGGGAGCAACATCCAAAGGATACAAACTCTACGGCCAAAAAGAAAACGAACAATAATCCCGGTGCATTATGATAGAGAAACTCACCGCAGGCATGAAGTCTTGGATTAAGCAAGACCATCAGGACATCTGCGAGAGCCCCGTCGAATACGACATTCCGGAAGGATGGAAAGTCGAAACTGAGTAAGCCTGCCATTTATCGTAGAGACAAGTTGCTTGACATTGGCATTATCTGTGTGCAACTTGTCGGGTGCTTGTCGGCATTCTCAAGTTCATTTGAATGAGCAGCAAGACGAATTTCATTTTGCGTAAATGTCGCATAATCACGATTTTGGCCGAGAACGGCATTATGTTTTCAAATTTTTCTATATTTGCGATATGAAGTTTTGCTAAGTGAGTCATTCAGTGAACCTTTGGTTTGCGGAATTGGGCTTATTGTGGTTTTGTTTTTCACTTAAAGATTGATAATATGAAAAAGGTATTCAACCTTCTTGTCTCTTTCGTTCTGATTGCGGGATTTTCTGCTTGTAGTAAGGATGATTCAGGCAATCAGCAACAGGAACCGGAATATCCGAGTCCTACCCCTGTTCCGTCTGAGGAATACAAAGGTCTTGCATTCATTTCTTCCGGAGAATCCACTGTCCGGCTTGCACAAGTGGGGACCCCGTATGAAATCTCATTGGAATACAGCACTGATGAATCCCATTGGAAGCCATACACCATAGGGGAAACGATTACTTTGGCGGACAGTACATTTTTACTGTTCAGAAGCGGCGAGCATAAAAATCGCAAATTCAGTAAGGATGACGAAAATTACTATCATTTCGAGATATCCGGTCCCATCTCTGCACAAGGGAATATTATGTCATTGTTAAACAGGGATTTCTCTACTCCGCTTACATTCTATGGATTTTTCGCATTATTTGAAGGATGCACAAGCCTGCTGTCTGCGCCTGAGCTCCCGGCAACAACAATGGAAAAGGGCTGCTATTCCCAAATGTTCTCAGGATGCACAGCTCTGAAATCTGCACCGGAACTCCCGGCCGAAGCATTGGCAACTAATTGTTATCGGTATATGTTCCGTGGATGTTCCGCTCTGACATCTGCCCCGGAACTCCCGGCAACAACAATGGAACAGGGCTGTTATTTCGGAATGTTCTCTGAATGCACAGGGTTGACATCCGCGCCTGAACTCCCGGCCAATGTGTTGGCAAACAATTGTTATGGGTGGATGTTCAAAGGATGTTCCGCTCTGGCATCTGCGCCTGAGCTTCCGGCAACAAAAATGGAAGCCTATTGTTATAACAGTATGTTCGCAAACTGTACGGGTCTGACATCCGCACCTGAACTCACGGCTAAAAGATTGGAGTCCAATTGCTACCAGCATATGTTTGAGGGATGTACAAGTCTTTCATCGGCTCCGGAACTTCCGGCTACATACCTGGTAACAGAATGCTACCATAGCATGTTCAACGGATGCACAAGTCTTACATCAGCGCCTAAACTTCCGGCGACGACCTTGGATTGGGGTTGTTATAGCGAAATGTTCCAAGGATGTACAAGTCTTACATCAGCACCTGAACTTCCGGCGAAAGAACTTATTCGCAATTGTTATCAGCTTATGTTTAAAGATTGCAGCAAGCTCCGATATGTCAGAGCATTGTTCACAACCAGCCCATCAGAAGAAACCACAAAAGACTGGCTCAGCGGTGTGGCGGCTTCCGGAACATTCGTCAAGAGCAAAAATGCCACTTGGAGCGTGACGGGCGTAAACGGCATTCCGAAAGGATGGAAAATTGAAACTCAGTAGTCTGTCATTTATCGTGACACAAGTTGTTTTGTTTTTTCACTTAAAGAGTATTGATAAATATGAAAAAGATATTCAATCTTATTGCCTCATTCGTTCTGCTTGCGGGATTTTCTGCTTGCAATAAGGATGGTTCCGACAAACCGGGTCTTCCTCCTGCCCCTGTCCCGACAGTGAACTACAAAGGTCTTACGTTCATTTCTTCCGGAAATTCCACAGTCTGTCTTGCAAAAGTGGGGACTCCGGATGAAATCACATTGGAATACAGCATCGATGAGTTCCAGTGGAATCCATATACCCTAGGGGAAAAGATTTCATTGGCGGACGGCACATTTTTACTGTTCAGAGCCGGCGAGCAGAAAAATCTCACATTCAGCAAGGGTTCCGATAGTTACTATCATTTCGAGATTTCCGGTCCCGTCACTGCTCAAGGGAATATCATGTCATTGTTAGACAGGGATTTCTCCACCCCGCTTTCAACGAATGCATTTTTCGCTTTATTTGAAGGATGCACAAGCCTGCTGTCTGCGCCTGAACTCCCGGCAACAACAATGGCACAGGGCTGCTATTTCCGAATGTTCGCGGAATGCACAGGGTTGAAATCCGCACCTGAACTCCCGGCCGAAGCATTGGCATACAATTGTTATGGGAGGATGTTCAAAGGATGTTCCGCTCTGACATATGTTCCTGACCTCCCAGCAACAAAAATGGAAGCCTATTGCTATAACAGTATGTTCGCGAACTGTACGAGTCTGAAATTTGCACCCGAACTCCCTGCTAAAAGATTGGAGTCCAATTGCTACCAGCATATGTTTGAGGGATGTACAAGTCTTACATCGGCTCCGGAACTTCCGGCAACAGAGCTTGTGAGCAATTGTTATGAGTTTATGTATAAAGATTGCCACAATCTCCGATATGTCATAGGGCTGTTCACAACCGAGCCGTCAGAAAAAACGACAAAAGACTGGCTCAGCGGCGTGGCGGCTTCCGGAACATTCATCAAGAGCAAAAAAGCGACTTGGGACGTGACAGGCGTACACGGCATTCCGGAAGGATGGAAAATTGAGACTTGGTAGGCAGGCAGTTCACCTGCAATCACCCAATGACCTTGAGGATGTTACCTGAACAGCTCCGAGTGAGTTCCAAGTCGTAGCAGCTTGATGATATTCGTATTCTCATCAAACCAAATCAGAAGAGTGTCACTCTCAATATGGCACTCCATACAATCTTTATAATCACCTAAGAGTTTATGAGGTTTGTATTCCTGTGGAATCGCAACATCATTTTGCAAGTAACCGAGAACCACCTTTAGTTTTTCAATCCTCTTCGGCTGGTTCTGGTACTTCTTAAGGTCTTTCTTAAATTGACTGGTGATTTTCAGTTCCTTCATACCCACTACAATGACTCAATAAACTCCTCAAGATTATCCAGATTGATTGTTTCCAGATTCTTATCCTCTCTCGCCTCTTTCACTGCGGCCATTGTTACGGCATTAGGGGTGCGATAGACAGCATCCATAAGAACGCTCTCCACAAAATTATTCAGGCTACGGTTCTGCTTGCGTGCCTCCACCTTCAATCTCTTCAGCAATTCTGTGCTGAGTCTGAAGGCAGTCTGAGTTCTACTGATAGTCGTTTCCATCTTCTTCATATACTTTGTATCACAAATATATAACACTTATATAACATTTGCAAGAAAAGTTCTAAACCTCACATCAGTGTCCGGTAAAGAACCTTAAAAGTTCTTTGAAAAGAGATCCTGAGGCACTTCCGAAAACGCAGTCCGGACGACATTGTTTTTATGAAAGAAAACCGGTTCGTACCGGTATAATATTATAGGGACTGTCGGGAAATGTTAATTTTTTTCTAACGAATTGATTGCTAATGTGTT